>ERZ778495.22-NODE-22-length-179437-cov-11.747673_pt1 | contig 179437 bp, 122 predicted proteins | sample MGYA00433100_ERZ778495 | MGnify/ENA primary metagenome ERZ778495 (study PRJEB29527, sample SAMN07138962) | mouse gut metagenome | material: feces | host: mouse | place: China:Nanjing | collected 2016-01-25 ...
TTGCTTAATACCGCACGTTCCCATAGGCTACTGTTGACGGAACAACAGGTTCAATTGTTCGATTTCCAACTCGTGGAATGAAAGTTGAACAATCATATACAAGACTTACATGTCACAGCCAAGCCTCCTCGATGAGGATAACTTTCCGTATTCCCTTCAGTCGCCGCATCTTGTTGATGAAGAGCTCCATAATGATGATGGTCGTGATGGGGAATAGGATGGGATGATCCTTTATCGCATCAATCTCGAAGACGATAAAACGTGCGTTAAGCAGGTCGAGCTGCTTGTCCGAGTTCAGCAGATAGTCATATTCGCCACCCTTGTAGTACGGCTCCAGCACGTTGAGAAAATTGGCCAAGTCAAAATCCTTTTCCCTGACTTTTTTCTCATGAAGCAGAGCCGAGTAATCGGTGATGAGGTATTCGTAAAAGCTGTTGAACGAGGGCACGATGCCGTCATCCGTTTTGATACGCCCGATAAAGAGCGACACGGCATTGGAGAGTGCGACCTCCTCCGAGCGTGTGGCAGGCTCGTTGTCCTTTTTCCACAGCGTAAGCAGCAGTGTCTTGATGCTCTCCCGCTTCTCCACGTCGAATACCTTATCCGTCGTATAGAAAGGGTTGAAGCTGATGGGACTCTCATCCGAATAGGTGAAATAAACCCCATCCTCACCCTGCGTCTTGTGGCGTATCATCTCGCACAAGCCCTGATAGCTGTTTCCCGTGTCCACCAAGACGATGTGGGTGTTCTGTTCCCAATACTGCCTCAAGAGGTGGTTGGTGAAGAATGACTTGCCCGACCCCGAAGGCCCCAAGATGAACTTGTTGCGGTTCGTGATGATGCCTTGCTTCATCGGCAGGTCGGAGATGTCGAGATGGATGGGCTTGCCGCTGCGGTCTGCCATCTTGATGCCGAACGGCGAGAGCGAATCACGGTAGTTGGTCTCCTCATTGAAGAAGCAGACCGCCTGCTCGATGAAGGTGTAAAAACTCTCTTCTGCGGGAAAGTCGGCTTCATTGCCGGGAATGCCCGCCCAGAACAGCGTCGGCACATCCACCGTGTTGTGTCGTGGTTTGCACTCCATCAGAGCCAGCTGGCTGCCCACGTCGTTGCGGATACGGCGGAGTTCCTCCTCATCCTCGCTCCACGCCAAGACATTGCAATGGCAGCGGACGGAGGTAAGCCCGAAGCTGTGCGCCTCGTTCAGGTACTCGTCAATCCACTGCTTGTTGATTTGATTGGAGCGACTGTAACGGGAGAGCGAGTGCATGTTCCGTGCGTTCTTCTCGAAGCGTTGCAGGTTCTCCGCACTGTCGTCAATCAGCACATACTGGTTGTAGATATGGCTGCACGGCAGCAACAGTCCTACGGGAGCAGCGAAGGAGAGGCGGCAGTCGCTGCGGTCGGTGGACAGGCGTTCATAGCGCATATCCGTTCCCACCTGTCCGGGCAGGTCTTCCGTATCGGAGAGCGTATGCAGGCAGAGCCGCTTGTCGCCGATACGCATCTGGTCGGCTCTCAGGTCGATGTCCTCCAATACCGTCGTGTCGGAGAGGGAGAGCGAGAGCGAGAAATACTTCTCTATCAGTCCCGGTTTTTCCTCCGTGCCAACAATCTCTTCGTCGTTCAGTCGGGTAAGGCGAACAAAACCGCTTTCGTTCATAATCCGCTCGAACTGCTCGGTGGCTTCGAGGAACTTGCGGGCGGTATCCCTGTCCCGTACCTCCTTGGGGATGATATGCCCTCGGCAAAGCGTGGAAAAGTTACTCTGTTGCCGGCTGCGGTTCTTGGTCGTCTTGGTCAGGAACAGATAGCAGGCATGGTTCAGGAACGGTCGCTCGTTGAAGTGCCGCTCAAAACTGCGGGAGAGGAAACTCATCTCCTCCTTTTGCAAGTCCGGACGATAGCCTTCCTTGACAAACCAGTCCTGCTTGTGTACGACGCTGTAGGTCGGCAATACCTTGATTGCCTTTACCCAAGCCGAATGGATGGCGGCATACTCCGCGCTCGTCACCGTATAGAGTTCGGGCAAGTCCACCCGAAAGGCGACTGTGATGTCGGCACCCTTCGAGAGGATGCAGCCCTCTTCGACGGCAAGTAGCGGGAAGCGGTTCTCCAGCGTGGTGGCTTTCAGTACGTTTCTCATTGTCTTTCCTCCTTTTCTTTTTTGTCAGTGTTCTCACGATGTTTCCTCTTTCGTCTTGGCAGTTCCTTGTGCCGCAGCAGACGGGGAATGCGTCGTCGGTTGATGAGGTATCGGGGATGGCTGTGCAGCGCGGAACGCTTCATCAGCCCGTGTTCCCCGTACCTCCTGTTCAGGGAGAAGGTCTGCCACACCAGAATGGATGCGGCAGTCCCTCCGAAGCCGATACAGATCCATTGATTGACACCCGCCATGTAGAGGATGACAAACAGCACGAAAAGGGCGAGCAACCCTCCGGCGAAGATGAACAGGTATTGGCTTTTGAGTCCCTGAAACTCTACCGAGCGACCGATTCCCTTGTTGATGGGATAGGTCTCCATAGGCTTAGAGGAAGAAACTACGAAGAATGGTGGCTGCCACAATGAGGAAAATACACGCCCCAAACCAGCTTGCGGCGGTCTTCGAGGTGTCGGGATCTCCGGACGAGAACTTTGAGTAGACCTTTACCCCTCCGATAAGTCCCACGACCGCACCGATGGCATAAATGAGTTTCGTGGCAGGGTCGAAATAACTCGTCACCATGTTGGTGGCTTGGTTGATACCCGACAAACCGTTGCCTTGGGCAAAGGCAGAGGAAATGGAAAGCAGCAGGACGGCTGCGATAAGAAAATGTCTTTTGGTCATAAATCTTTGTTTTGTGCCGAGAGTATTGGATAGGTCCTCCCGACGGATGAATACTGTTGTTACTTTCGGATTTCAGTGGTGGCTTCTCTCGTATGTCAGCCGTACTCTTTTTCTTTCATCGTCTTTGACTGTTTAATGGGTTTGTTACTATTTGTCCCTGCCGTCAGAAGGAACATAAAGCTCTTCAAAACGGTTGCGGACAATATCGTCTATCGTGGAAGAACGAACTTTGTCACTTCGGAGTGTTTCCATCAGACGAGTGCCTTCCAATTCGGTCAATGTCTCACCGGATCTTTGTCGCTCCGCTATGGAAGAGGCATTTCGGTGTATGACCGACAAGGCTTCCAGCACCCGTTCGAAATCAATTCCCGTGGCATATTCGCTTTTTCCCGATACGGGAAGTTCTTCATCTTCCTCTTCTTCAAAGGATGGAGCATCCGAAGACTCATACACTAAAGGAATCTCGTCTATGTCGGGCAGATCATCCGGCTCTTCCGATGGCTCTTGTTCGTTTTCGAGGGCAAATGTAGAATCCTTTTTTGCTTCCGCCTCGCCTTTGGCATAACTGCGTACTTGTGGCGTCGAGTGGCTTATCTTAAAGCGACTCTTACCGATGATTTCGGCTTCATGGACCGCTTGACAAGGCTCTTTTGGGGGTGTTCCCTTCTTTCTTCTTTTCCCCTCATACAAGAGAAAAAGAAGCAACCACAAAAGGTAGAGCAAGAGAAGGACAAGGACTATTCGGTACATAGGCGTTGCAGGATTTCGTGAAGTTCATCGCCTAACTCAATACAGAGCCTGCTCAACTTCCCTCCGTGGAGTGGGAAGAGGGTGCATACCCCTCTTCTGCGTTCGGAAAGCAGCGGACGATACAAACGGGAGTGGCTCAATGAGGTCTGCATCAAGAGGGCTCCCGTTTCATCGGCAAGGGTGCGACAGCGTTCGTCGGCATCCTCACGTTCCCAAGCCTCTATCATATTGCGAAGCAGGTAAAACTCCCTGATATTGCCCTTGCCCATCGTCAGTATCTGCTCTCCCAAGATGTCAATGAAATGGCGGACGGCTTCCATATCCATCGGACTGCCTGTAACGGGAAAGACGACGGCATCCATTGCTGAAAGCAGTTCCACCGTCCCTTCGGTACGCATCAATGGAGGGAGGTCGAAAAGAATGCATCGAGGATGGCTGTCCACACAGTGTTGCTCCACTCGCCTCAGGGCTTCCCGCACCGGAGTGCAGATAATCGGATAAGGGGCATAGGCTGTCCGATGTTTCAGGTGCATCAGCCTTTGATGATTCAGTTCTTCCGATTCTTGCTGCCGCAGACGGGCGATGGTATAGACGGGATGGTTGCAATCCACGACGGCGACATCGCATCCTCTTTGGTAATGCAGAATGCTTGCGGCAAGTACCGTAAGCGAGGTTTTGCCGACGCCTCCCTTTGGGGAAGCGATGGCGAGATAGATGGGTCTACTCATAATCTTCTCCTTTCTTTGGGTGGGGGTGAATACTATGTCTTGATGAATCGTTTGTAATCGAAAGAGCCTGAATGAACCTCTTTCGGAACTTCTTCGGCAACGCGCTCCAGCAGTTCTCGGACACGTTCTCCGGCCGCTTTCTTAATCGCTTGGAACATCGGGGAGTCGTGTATCTTACAGATGGTTTCGGCGGCTTTTGCGGCTTCTTCTATCGGGGCATCCTTGCAGGAGAGGACATGCCCCACCTGTTGCAACTCTCCCGCTGTGATGCTTTCCGAGAAGGAGTGACTTTCACCTTGGACTTCCACCAATACATAATCCTCTTCGATACTGACTTGCGAGATTTCTTCCGACGTTCCCGTTTCAAGCATCTGCTCCTGTTGCTCTTCTTCAATGGGCAACTCGGCTAAAAGGACATTCTCCTCTTGGGACAGTTCCCTTTTAGGGATGCGGATGGTGACGACGAATTTCCCCTTGCCCCGTTCCCTGAAAAAGAGTTGCAAGTCACGGTAGAGTCTTACAGCACTCCGATAACGTCTGTACAGGAAGCGGGCGACCTGTACGCTGCCGAGATAGGCTAAGCCTACCGACAGCAGAATAAAGACGACCTGCTTCATCGCTCGAAACGTTTACGGAATTGTTGTTCGAACAAGGCGTCTATCTCGTCGCGGTGGGTGTCAAGATGATGGCGGATGATGTTGTCGATATAGGCGGAGAGAGGCAGGCTGTTGCCTGTAATTGTGCCCACGATGCAGGCTATCTCATCTTTGATCTGTTGGGATACATAGACGGACACCCCTTTTTCCATGATGTGCCGTCTGAGGAAGGTCTCCTCATAATCGCTCGGTTCCGGTTTCTGCTTTTCCTTTCCTGTCTCCGAACGCTCTATCAGCGTGGTGGAATTACGGATAGTCACCTTGGAGGATACACTCTTGTTTTCCATGCGGGCTGTCTGCCCTGCATTCTGTCTTACGTTTTGCTTTTTCATCTTACAATAGTTTTTTGAATTTGAGTTCATTTAATCTGTTTATTTCGTCCTTATAGACTTCAAAGTGGTGGAGGATGATGTTCTCGACATAGATTCCGATGGTCATCTCCCTGTTTTTCATCGACATGACTATCTCTGCCAGCTTTTCCTGCAATTCTCTGGCGACATAGATGGTCTTACGGTCTTTCAGGTCGTTGCGGTAGATGAACAAGGATTCATAGTCCCCCTTCGGTATTCTGCGACGTGTACGGGAAAGAGGCCGTTTCACCTCCTCGGAAAGTTCTCTCTCTTCCTCCTGAGTTTCCTCGACTGACTCCTTTTCCTCGCAAGAAGCAGAGGGAGAACTATCTTTTCGTCTCATGGGAATGCCTTGCGAGATCAGCTCCCTGATAGCATCAGGGTTTATTTTTTCTTTATGCTTCTCTGCCATACGCTTCCGGTTTTACAATGGACAGGATTTCTTCCACAAGTTCTTTCAGACGGCTGCCTCTGAGCAGCGTGCGAGAGGCGGGAAAGATGGTCGAACGGAAGAGGGTCGTACCCTCATCCATGATCTCCTTTTTGTAGCGGGTCGTGTTGGGGACTGACGTCTTTAGGATGGGAAGTCCCAACTCGGCAATGACTTTCTCATACATCGCATAGAGGGGTGTTTTCTCTCTGCCGTCCACCATGTTCCAGAAAAGGTAAATCCCCTTGTTGTCCGTGTCCGCATTGTCCGTGACCGCCTGCTTGATAATGGCAGAGAAACTCAGCGTGCTTTCCAAGGAGATTCGGTCGGAAGAGATAGGTGTGAAGATATAGTCCATACCAGCAAGCGTGTCGATGACACCCCTCGTATTGATGGTGCCCGGCAAATCGAAAAACACGAAATCTGTTTCCGATTCATTGTGTTCCAGATAATCCTGTACGACGCCTATGGCTTCGTCCGAGGTCGTACAAAGGATGTTGTAGGTAGGCTTTTGAAGCCGGGAGAATTGGGCGACCGCCAATTCCTGTAGCGAGCTGTTTGTTTCCAAGCCTTTGGCATCCCGTTTTCTCATCTCGTTGATGCTGAACTGCGGGTAGTCGCAATCCACGACAAGGACATTGTATCCGCAGACATAGTGCAGATAGCTTGCCGTCAGGACCGTAAAGGTCGTTTTGCCGACGCCTCCCTTCTGGGTGGAGAAGGCGATAAAAACAGGTTTCTTTTTCATTGTCTTTTAGAGTTTTGTTCTACATATGCTTCATCACGGGAATCTGCCCGTGTCAGTTGATTCTTTCCAATACCGGCTTCCTCATCTGTTCGGATGTCCCGACGTTCGGGGAACTCTGTTTGTGCAGAGGGATATATGCCGATAATGACGGCTGTCCTCGCCCGCATAAAAAATGGAGTTGTCCATCCCTTCATTCAGGAATCCCATCGCGGATTTCCCTCTGCCTGCGTCAGGACAATTGTACCGTCGTTCGCAGATACATCCCTTCGATTGCATTGTCGAAGTTCCATACGTATTCGCTATACATACCCTCGAAAAGGAACGCATCCCAATCAGGGATTTTTGCGATGGCGGACATCTTCGATTTGCTCTTCGACGGAGCAAATATAGATGCCTTCAAAGCTCTTTTCTCACCCTTTTTGCTAACTGCGTACTTGTGGCTCTGATTTGCGTATTTGTGGCTTCGTGAGAGGTAAGTGATTTAGGCACAACGCTTAGTAACTTTGCACCCAAGCGGTAAGCCGAAGTTTTCGAGGTATGAAGCGTTCTTTTTTGAGAGCCTCGACTTCCGTCCTTCGCGGACGGATTTATTTGCGCCGGAGCAAATAGCAAGGTATGTTTTATGCAGCATGACTCCGTTTTTGCAGCATAAAACCCTTGCTCTTGCAGAGGGCTGAAAAAACTCCGAAGTCGTTTTTTCTTGGAAGAGAAAATGTCGTGTCTCGAATGCCGGTGATGCCGTAAACACTAAAATCCAAAGTAAGAAATGAAACAAAAGAAAATGCGGGGCATAAGCTCCAAAGTGAAGACCGAGAAACGGGTTTCGGTCAATTTTACGGCGATGGAATTTGCCGAGTTTCTCTCCATGAAAGAGACGGTGGGCGTACAAAGTCAGTCGGCTTTCATCAAGGCAAGGGTCTTTGACAAGACTTTCCGTGTCATAAAAGTAGACCGCTCCTTGCTTGACTACTATCAAAAATTGACGACTTTGTACGGACAGTTTCGCAGCGTAGGGGTCAATTACAACCAAGTAGTGGTCGCCTTAAAAAGCAATTTCACCGAGAAAAAAGCCTACGCCATGCTTGCCCAACTGGAGAAACTGACACTCGAATTGGCGGCTATCGGAGGCGAAATCGTACAACTCACCCGTGAATTTCAAGAGAAATGGTCGCAAAGATAAGCTACGGGAGTTCCCTTTTCGGGGCGTTGGCGTACAATGGAGAGAAGGTAAACGAGGGGGTCGCGAAGATTTTGGAGACCAACAAAGTGTTTTGTTCTGCCGATGGAACACACGATATTGCGGCTTGTATGCAGGACTTTCTGGCATATATGCCGAGTATGATTCATACCAAAAAGCCTATTATACACATCTCTCTGAATCCGCATCCCGATGACTGTCTCACCGATGAGCAGTTCTCTGCCATCGCACAAGAGTATATCGAAAAGATGGGCTATGGCAACCAGCCTTTCGTGGTCTATAAGCATGAGGATATAGACCGGCATCACCTGCATATTGTCACCTTAGCCGTCGATGAACAAGGGAAGAAGATTAACGATGGCAACAACTTCTACAGGAGTAAGCATATCACACGGGAGATAGAGCAGAAATACGGATTGCTGCCTGCCGAAAGACAACGGGCAAAGGAGGCTTTTCGACTGCAAAAAGTCCAACCCCAAGAGGGAAATATCAAAAAACAATTGGCTTCGGTTATCAAACCGGCAGCGAAATTCTACCATTGTCCGAGTTTCAAGGAATACCGTGCCTTGCTCTCCACCTATAATATATGCGTGGAAGAGGTCAAGGGGGAGATGTATGGAAAGCCCTATAACGGATTGATCTATTTTGCTACCGATGATAAAGGTAAGAAGGTGGGGAATCCTTTCAAGTCCTCCCTCTTCGGGAAGGCTGTCGGATATGATACTCTGCAAAACAGGTTCAAGACTTCAAAGGAGAAACTGAAAGAAAAATGGCTTGCTCCCAAGACCAAAGCGCTCGTAGCCGGAGCATTGAGGCGTTCTGCTACGAAAGAGGATTTTCGGGCGAACCTCTATCGCAAGGGAATTGATGTCCTCTTCCGTGAGAACGAAGAAGGTCGGCTATACGGTGCCACCTTTATAGACCATAACAACGGCTGTGTCGTCAATGGCTCGAGATTAGGGAAGGAATTTTCGGCAAACACCATTGCCGAGTGGTTCGACCGCCCGCATCCCGAACTCTCCGTCACTACTCCTCAAGATGAAAATCAGTCTGCATCTCAAACGCTCCCGTCGGAAGAGAACTTTGTCTTGGGTGGTCTGCTCGATTTGCCCTTGGAAGCGCACGGAACGGATTGGGAGGAAGAGCAATTCCGCAGACGGATGCAACGCAAGAAAAGAAAACAACGTAAACTATAAAATACAGAAAGATTATGTCACAACAAGAAGACGATTTGAGGGCATTGGCGAAAATCATGGATTTTCTGCGTGCCGTAAGTATTATATTGGTGGTTGCCCATCTCTATTGGTATTGCTATGAAGCGATACGGCTATGGGGCGTGAATATCGGTGTGGTGGATAGGATACTGATGAACTTCCACCGCACGGCGGGGCTGTTTGGCAATATGCTCTACACCAAACTCTTTGCATTGGTACTGATGGGGCTTTCCTGTCTGGGTACGAAAGGCGTGAAAGAGGAGCATATCACGTGGTCGAAAATAGGGGTATTCATAGGTGTCGGCTTTGTCTTTTTCTTCCTCAATTGGTGGATACTTGCCTTACCTCTGCCCATTGAAGCCAATGCAACTCTCTATACCTTTACGATAACCGTAGGATATGTGTGCCTGCTGATGGCAGGACTCTACATGAGCCGTCTGTTGAAGAACAACCTGATGGAAGATGTCTTCAATCAGGAGAACGAATCCTTTATGCAAGAAACAAGGCTTTTGGAAAACGAGTATTCGGTCAATCTGCCGACCCGTTTCTATTACCACAAGAAGTGGAACAGAGGCTGGATAAACGTGGTCAATCCTTTCCGTGCGGTCTCCGTATTGGGGACTCCGGGTAGCGGTAAGTCCTATGCCATCATCAATAATTTCATCAAACAGCAAGTCGAGAAAGGATTTGCCATCTACTGCTACGACTTCAAATATCCTGACCTCTCTACGATTGTTTACAACCATCTGCTACATCACTCGGAAGGATATAAGGTTAAGCCGAAGTTTTACGTAATCAACTTCGATGACCCTCGTCGGTCGCACCGCTGTAACCCGATACACCCCGACTTTATGAGCGACATATCGGATGCTTACGAATCGGCTTATACGATTATGCTCAATCTCAACAAGACGTGGGTGCAGAAGCAGGGGGATTTCTTCGTGGAATCGCCCATCGTACTCTTCGCCGCCATCATTTGGTATCTCCGCATATTTGAGGGTGGCAAGTATTGTACCTTTCCGCACGCCATCGAATTTCTCTGCCGAAAATACGAGGATATATTTCCCATTCTTACCTCTTATCCCGAATTGGAGAATTACCTTTCTCCTTTTATGGACGCTTGGCTCGGTGGGGCGGCTGACCAGTTGCAAGGACAGATAGCCTCCGCCAAGATACCGCTGTCAAGAATGATAAGTCCGCAGCTCTATTGGATTATGACGGGCGATGATTTTACACTGGACATCAATAATCCACAAGAACCCAAAATCCTTTGTGTGGGTAATAACCCAGATCGGCAGAATATCTACGGAGCGGCATTGGGGTTATACAATTCGCGTATCGTCAAGCTGATAAACAAGAAAGGGATGCTGAAAAGTTCCGTGCTGATAGATGAGCTGCCTACCATATATTTCAAGGGATTGGACAATCTGATTGCCACCGCACGAAGCAACAAGGTAGCAGTCTGTTTAGGGTTTCAGGACTTTTCCCAGCTGAAGCGTGACTATGGAGACAAGGAGGCTGCCGTGGTGATGAATACCGTCGGGAACATCTTCTCCGGGCAGGTGGTCGGCGAGACGGCAAAGACCTTATCGGAGCGTTTTGGGAAAGTGCTTCAAAAACGGCAAAGTATGAGTATTACCCGAAGCGACAAGACGACCTCCATATCCACGCAGATGGACAGCCTTATCCCACAGAGTAAGATTTCCACACTTACACAGGGAATGTTTGTGGGAGCGGTCGCCGACAACTTCTCCGAACGTATCGAGCAGAAGATATTCCACTGTGAGATTGTGGTGGACAATGCGAAAGTGGCAAAGGAAACGGAAGCCTATCGACCGATACCCATTCTGACGGATTTCACAAATGAAAATGGAGAGGATATGATGGAGCAGGAAATCAAGGCGAATTATGAGCGGGTGAAGACGGAGGTGCGGGAAATCGTAGAACGGGAGCTGCAACGAATTTCCGACGACCCGGAACTCTTCAAACTGCTCAATACCAAGAAATAATGGCTGTTTTTCTTGGTGCTAAGGCGGGATTTTTGTATTTTTGAACACGCTAAATGATTACACGATGAATTGTTTCAATCATACCCAAGAACCGGCAGTAGCCCAATGTTCCGATTGCGGAAAAGGGCTCTGTCCTGAATGTGCAGCAAGGTATCAGCCGATACTCTGCACGTCTTGTTTTCAGAAGAGGAAACGCAGTGAGATTTGGCGCAGCATCTTCAGCCTATTGTTTCTCATCGCCTTGTTTGTCATGGGTTTCAAGTGGAACTTCTTGGCGACCAAAGGCTTTGAGGATATGAGATGGATGTCCGGATATGTGCTGATGGCTGTATGGTCGGGGTACCTCTTCGCAGAGAAGTTCATTCCCTATAAAATGATTGCCGGAACAAACTGGGAGTGGGTATTTTACTATATCTTCAAACTGCTCCTCTTTGTTGTCATCGGTGTTTTCACTGCTCCTTTTACTTGTTTGTGGGCTATTATACGGGTTATTAAAGCCTTCCGTTGATATAAACTATATAGAATAAAATGGGAAACTTTCCTCACAATGGAAGAAAGTTTCCCGTTTTTGTTATCTCTTTTTGTATTTCCCACCTTTCAGATCGCTTTCGACCATTCGCTTATTCAATTTCTCTCGAAGTTCATCGAGGAAATAGGTACGGCTATCAGACTTACGATGCTTCATATTCATATAGACATTGTAGCAGTTCTTTATTTCCACGCCGAAGATTTCGGATAGAACGTCTGCCAATTCCTCTACGCCAATTTCGCCATTGTTGATACAGTCGCAGGTATCGAGGGCGTAAAGGAGTTCAACTAGATCTGTCGCTTTGCCTGTCCAACGGAACTTCTTGGCAGATTTTGGGCGTACGGCAGATAAAATTCCATGCATCCTCATTTTCAGCAATTCTAACTCCGTGTCAATAACAAAGAGCAGTTCTGCCACATTTTTTCCCCATTTCAGTTGTTATCCCTGATTTTTCAGACATTGTCCGCAAATGGAAGCGGGTAAAGTTTAATGTGCGAAACAACGAAACGAGATCTTCTTCGCCATCTCCCAATTCCATGATTTCTCTGATAAGATTATCGGTAGCCTCCGTGCTTTTATCAGAAGACAGCATCTCAAAAAGTTCTTTTTCAACGAGTCTTTTCATATTGCGATATTTTGATATAAATGATTGTTTCTGGTATTTATGATAAATGCACAAAACCTCCACCTGTTACAACTTCTGATTGCAACAAATGGAGGTAGAATGGAAAAGAGAAGTTTTACTTGCCTTGTTCCAGTGTGCGAGTGGTGAAATAACTGTCCGAAATTGAAGGGGTGAACTTAATAACGTTGTTATTCAATACCGACTTTCTTTTATTTTTCAGATTAATCATTGTCATTTCCTTGAAGCGGTACTTATGGTTCTTTGTATCCACTTTGGCAATTGCAGAGACGGTCATCTCCTTTTCTTTCTCACCGGCAAGATTATAATAGGTAGCCTTGCGAACAACGAAAATCCGTTTATCGATATAGGAAATTTTCTTTGAGAAACCGTTTTCATTGGCAATTATCTTGTTTTTAGGTATGATTTCCAAGACATAACAATCATGTCCATCGACTTTCTGCTCAGTCAAGAATTTATAGTCGAAATCTTCGACAGCAGGTGTGGACATATCGGCGTAAGAAAACTCAGACCCCATGAAACTCTTGGCATTCTCAGAACTCACAATGCGTCGGGTTTTACGAAGGGCTGGCATATAAATCCACTTGTCGTCGTTCTTCTTCAAATAATCGAACGATAGAAACCCTGTGCCTTTCACATCAGCAGGCTCGGTAAACCGAATGAGTTTCTTTTCCAAATTCCCATTCTCGTAGAGTTTACTGACGATAGTCATCTTGCGAACCCGTTTATCTCCCGACGGACTGTAAATAGTCATGGACGATTGTGTTTCCATCCCGGCAACACGAGTGGTTTCAATGGCTTTCTGCTGTACTTGTTGGGGAGACAATCCTCCCTGTGCATGAGCAACATTTGCCCACATAGTTGCGATTGCTATAATCGCCGATAAAAAAACTTTCTTCATTGTATTTATTGTTTGATGAATATTCGTGTATCAATCCTCTTTGAAAAGCTTAGGTGCTTTTGATTGTTTCTTTTATTGCTTTTATTCTCTCAGTTCTTTTATGTCATTTGCGATGTGCTTTCTGTCTCAAGAATTTCGGTTTCAGCACCATACATAGCGCAGGTACGAGCAGTACTGCGGCAATAAGGCATACGAAGATGATGGTCACCATCATCATTCCGAAAAAGCGGACGGGCAGGAAGCCTGAAAAGAGCAGAACCACAAATCCGATAATAACGGCGATTGCATTGAATACGATACCGCGTCCCGTTGCCTTGAACAAGCGACGTACAGACTCTTTATCGTTGTAACCCGCACGTCGTTCCTCCCGATACCGCCAGACGACATGAATCGTATAGTCCACGCCGACACCGATAAGGATAGAGGCTTGGAAGGCGGTCATAAAGTTCAGGTCAATACCGAAATATCCCATCAATCCGAAAAGCATCAACATGGCAAACACGAGCGGAACAATTTGCAGTAGCCCTGCCTTAAACGACTTGAAGCCGAGAGATATAATGATAAATACAACAACGAGGGAAATCAACAGAGAAAGAAACTGTCCGTTTACGACATGCTTGTCCATATCCGTAAACACATCGGCATTGCCGCCAACAAGTTTCACATTAGGGTCATCTTTTACCATCTCCCTGATTTGAGTAACACATTGTCGCAATACAGGCGTGTTCAATTCCTTGAAGCGAATCATCAAAAGGGCTTTCTCGAAATTGAAATCCACCATCTTTTCCAAATCCCTCTGACTGCCGCTCATCAGATACAACTCGAAGTATTGCGATACGGCATCATAGGTGTCGGGGATTTTATCATATCCTTCTTCTCCCTTGTTGTAAAGAGCACGGCTGATCTGACGTGTAACTTTGGCGATGGACTGCGTTGTTCCCACTTCGGGGATTTCATGCACCTTCTTTTCCAAATCATCGATTTTTTTCAATAGAGCAGGATCTTTGATGTCACCTTCGAATACGACACAGAGAGGGAAAAAGCCCCCCAATTCCTTATTGATAATTTGTGCAGACTCCTTGGCTGGATGTCCGTCAGGGAACAATTCGGCGGGATTTGAATTGATGCTGAAACGCAATAGTCCGGCTGCTCCGATTAGAGAAATGACTACAAACAAACCCAAAATAGTCTTGGGCTTTTTCGTTACCCAATTGGCAATAAAATCCAACAATCTGTCCAACCCTATTCCTCTTTTGTTTTTAGGATTGTCATCCGCTCTCAATCGAGGCTTCGTTTTGGGAAGTATTGAACTTAATGCTGGGATAAAGAACAGACTGCCAATCAAGGCAAGTCCAATACCAATACTGCCGAGGACGCCCATCTGCCCACCGGGAATCAGCACATGTCCCAACATACAGAGCAACCCTGCAATGGTTGTCAATCCGGACAAAATGATGGGAGCACCGAGACTTGTAACCATCTTGACAGACAGCTCTTTGGGAGTATAATTGTTTCCGGGAAGATTGTCTCTTTGGTAGCGAGCAAACATGTGTATGCCGTAGGAATTGGCAGTGGCTATCAGTAATACTACTAAAATAATGGTCGTAACGGCAAACTTCCATCCCAACAAAGGTGTTGCTCCCAATGCCGTGAATATCGCCATAACCACAATTAGAATGGGAAGCCATACGCCTCTGAACTGTCGGAAGCTGATAAAGAGAAAAACCATCATTAACAACAATCCGAGAGGAATGAGCCGAGCCATATCCTTCTGCATCATTCCCGCATTCTGCATCCGCATATACGGAGAGCCACCCAAAAGAACTTTCTCTGCACCGGGATATTTGGCAATCATTGCCTCCACTTGGTCTATTACGTCCTTGTCTTTTGCTCCGGGTTCAAGCAATCCAATAATGGCTGTGGTCGTAAAATCTTTGGAGACTACGCTTCCATAGACAAGGTCATTACCTGCAAGTTCCTTTTTGATAGTGGCAACTTCTTCAGCAGTCCGTGGAATCATTTTCACGGCCGCATCAACGGTCATTGCGTCATTTTCGCTGCGGACATTTTTCAATTCAAAGACAGACATTACCCGTTCTATGCCTTTGATGTTCTGCATGTCCTGCGAGAAATGCTCTACACGTTCCAACGTCTTGTCGTTTACGACATCATCCGTCTGTACGACAATCATCACCATATCCGTTCCTCCAAACATCTTTTCTATCTGTTTTTGGTTCATACGGGAAGGCAAATGCTCCGGCAGATAGGTAAGCAGGTCGGGATTAAAACTTGCATTCTTCATCTGAAAGCCCATGAAGGCTGTCAGTGCAAGAAAGAACACGATGACCGCCCAGCGGTATCGTATCACAAATTCAGCTAACTTCTTCATTCGATATTATTTTGAGATTAGATAATCTAAAACGAAACTTTCAACTCCGTAAAAACCGAGTTCTTGGTCTTTTCCAATATCCCAAACAGGCGGTCGTCCGGTCCGTAAAACAGCTGCCCTCCCACTGCAAGCGTAACGGCATCGGCTATGGCATAGCGAACCTTGGGTTGGAAGAAGTATTCTTTTGTACTGAACTGGCACAGTCCGAGCAGTTCCACGTTCAATGTTTCGTGGAATAATGACAGTGCAGGTCTGACCGAAACCGAATGATTCCAACGCTCGTGCTGCGTGAAGACGATACGATTCAGCGAGTTAAGTTTCCGTTCCATCGGGTTGCCTTTGATGTCAGTCGTCAAGTCCGGTATATACTTACCTATGTACTGTACAATCAAACTGAAATTATCCCAGCTTCGGTCAATCCCTAACGTATATTCCACCTGCTTGTTGGGAACTGAATAGATGGAATTATTGCTTTTTTCGGGGAGTGAACAGGCAAACTCGCCTCTTAATCCGTAGTTGCCCAATGAGGTGGAAAAGTCCATTCCGACAACATGCACTCGATAAGGCTCTTGCGATAAAAGGATTTCAGAAGGAGTTTTTTCATATGCGATGCCGGGATATTTATGTAACCCGTTGTAATAGGAAAGAGAGAGGTCGAAAGACGGTTTTTCCAAATCTATTTTCACTCCGAAAGACTGGTCTTTCCATCGGTAAGGCTGTTTTTCATTCTTCCATACAATCCCATCTCCCATAGGCTTTCCGATGAATGGGAACAATGATGATTTGTAAACGGGTATCCAATCCACTTCAATACGGAATGGATAAAGATTAAAGACTCCTTTCACGATAAAATTTCCCAGACGTTTATCGTCTTCCTCCGGTGAGAACACACAAAAGTCTTGGGGTGTAACGTTATTGGTTGGATTGAAACCGTCTGCCCGTCCCCAGAGAACGATTTGCTCCCCTACACGAAAATCAAACTTGCCAAGATTAAGGTTTACATAAGCCTCGCGGATGTCGAACTTATGATTGTTGTTGCCATCGGCTCTGTAACGCACTTCCGAAAAGGCGGAAGCATTCATGCCGATGGGAACTTCCAATTTCAAGGCACCCTCTCCGTAGTAATTACGTATTTCTTTTTCTCCTCCGAAAATACCTGCACGGAGGTAGCCGTTGATTTTAATGCGGTTATCCTGCGAGATTTCTTCTGTCTGGAGAGAATCCATTTCATTCGGAGATTGTGCATAAACAGAAATACCGGAAAACAATGAAAAGATTGTTACTCCGGCAAAAAACTGAAACTTAAATGTCGTTATTTTCATTGCTTGATGTTTTGCAGGCAAAGTTCGGAAGATTGCTTAGGGTAAAATAACCCTTAAACGGTAAGTAATATCCCTATTGCGTCAAACCTACAAAGAATCGAGATATTGCTTGGGTTTTATTCTGTGATATTTGCGGAAAGCCTCCGTGAAGTGGCTGAGATTGGCATATCCGACTTTATAGCCTACTTCGGAAACAGAGTAAAGACGAGTGGAAAGCAAACGTTTTGCCCATTCCATCTTTTCGGATAAGGCATACTCGGCGATGGCTTTTCCTACAACCTGCTTGAAACACTTTTGTAGTTTGGAGCTGCTCATTGCCGCTTCACGTGTCAGTTCGAGAATGCTCGGTACATTGTTCAAACTTTGTAATATCTGACGACGGACACGGAACACTGCCTCCACATCGTTCAAATTCAAGTTGGAAAGAGATTTTACCTCCGAACGCTTTTCGAGTTTTTCAAGGAACATTGTCAGCAATTCTATTGCCTTCCCGTGTAGATGGAGGGGAGAGAAAGGCGCATCGCTTTTGGTTATCGCCTTGATACCGTCCAATACTTGTTGCATCGCAGGTGTGATAGTCTCGAAGAGATAAAAAGACTTGTCCGACCGGAGCAACCGACCGATGTAGGTTTCGTGAGCCGTATCCATTTGCTCTATCCAATCCTTGTTGAAGGTCAATGTGATGTTTTCATACTGTCGTTTGGGAGCGAAGGTCCATTCCGTAGGGATATTGCTCGAAGGCATAAAGATACCATCGAGTGTATCTACCCCGACCGTTTTCGTGCTTGTCCCGATAATCTGCTCGTGTTTATGCTCATTGATGTAGAACATCACGGGAATCCATTTCGAGTTTTCCACCGAGCGACGCACCATTGTCATCGGTTCGTATGCCATGAAACTGATGTAGGTCAATGTGAGCCACGGCAACGGGTAGTATTGCTTGAAAAAGCCGCTGCCCACTGATGGCGGAACGGTAAAACCATCGTTCGTTACCGATGTGCCGAATTGCTCGGCAACCATCTCCATCCAATCTTCTGGCTTATTGATTGCACAAAATTCTATGGTCATATCATTATACCTTTCTGCAAATTTACAAATAAGCAAGGATAAAAAAGAGGATTTTCTTATATTTTTATCCTTGTTGAATCACATGCTCTATAAAAAACAAGAGTATTCCTTTTTGAGGGAATACTCTTGCGATAGGGATTTACTCAAACGCGACCAAACTTGACGGTACTCCCACGGCAGTAACGACGGGAGTTTGCGAACATTCACCTGTCTTGGTATTGTAGGTATAGTAGCCCGTTCCGTTATTGCACGTCATACCAAAGACGATGAAATCTTTGTAGCGGGTTATGGCAAAAGAGCCATTGCTGTCGGTCATCGGCAAATCGAGTTTTTCGATGGTTTTGTTCCAAATGTCGATTTTCACGGGTTGGAAGTCTTTCTTGAGTATTCCAAATTCCGTATCCGTTACTTTCAAGCAACTATATACAATGCCATTGCCCGCATAGTAAGACTTAATCATATACTGCCCCGTTTTGCCAATCCCTTTTATAGTTGTCTTCGACAGGTTAAACAGGTAGTCGGCGTCCCATTGGTCGCTTCCTTTGCGGATACGCAGGAAACCTTCCTTATTGGCAACGTTGAAGTTGTTGCCCGCACTGTAAAAGTAGATGTCTCCCCGCTCGTCCATAAAGGCATCGGAATGGCGGAACAATCCGACAACACTTGTGCGACTGTCCTTGATGACTTCGGTCTTTTTCGTTTTAAGGTCAATAACAGCCACCTCTGCACCCGTCCCCGGTACGGAGGTGTGGGGCGAATTGAGCTGGTTGAGGGCTACATACATCTTTCCGTCTCGAATGACGTTGCAGCCGGGGTCGGGATTATTGTCCTGAACGGCATAATGCGAGAGGTCGATTTCATCCTCTTTTTGCAACGTAGCGGTATTGATTAGCGCAATCTTTCCCCTTCCGTGCAAAGCGACGTATGCCCGCTGCTCGTCGATGAAATTGATTTCTCCGGGTTGCGCCATCTGTTCAAAAGTCATCGTACCTGCTTTCTGTAGCTCGCCGTGCGCCCCTCTTGTAAACTTGTGTACCTTATCCCCGAATTTCCCTTCGGGCACAAGTACCGTGTTTCCCTTTGCGAAAAGATAGCACCCAAAGCCAAATTCAAAGGCTTTCTTATTGTCGGTGGCTTGAGGAGTCAAATCGCCGAACGTGCCGACATAAGCACTTTTGTCCACGTAATGCACAAAGGCAAAATGCTGTTGCACCTCGTTGGGCGTTGGTTTGGGGTCATCATTTTTGTCGCAGGACGTCAGCCCTATGGAGCCGACCAGCATAGCGGAAAAGGCTATGCGATTGAAAGTTGTTGTTCTCATTTTTATTTATGTTTAGAATTATAAAATACCTTTCGAGAAGACGTATCTGAATTTGAGGTGGAATGTCCGTCCTGCCAACGGTTGGCGGAACTGGTCCCACACTTCTTTATTCATCAGATTGTGGCATTCCAAAGCGATGGAATATTTGTTCTTGTAGGTCAATAGCAGACCAATATCATTGACGAAACTGCGAGGGATACGCCGTTTCTGCAATTCGGTAAGTTCCCAAAAATAGAAGAACTCTTCCGTGAATTTCCCGTCCCAGAATGCCTTGATATACCAGTTCTTGAACAATCGGTCGCTGTGATATTCCGCTCCGAAATTGGCAAACAGGTAGGGAATATTCGGCAGTCGCAATCCTTTTGTCGGATTAGGGGCTTGGGTGCCCGGCAAATAGTCCAAAACATCGCGTACATCCTGGTAAGTCAGGTTCCCGTAGGCATAGACCGTCGGCGATATATCCAGTTTCAATTCAGTCTCTATACCTTTGATATGCACCTTTTCCGCATTCACATATCCGGCTGCCATATGTTGTTTCATCAGTTTTATCATATCGCTCACCTGCATATAAAAGCCATTTACCTCGAATTGCAATCGCGACAGTCCGAGTATGTCATTTTTGTCTATCAAGAAGCCCAGATTGAAGTTGTGGCTTTTCTCCGGTCTCAGTCCGGCAGCAGGAAAGGTAATGATACCATCGCCGAACAACTCTTGCGAATTGGGGAGGCGTATTGCCCGTTGATAAGATGCCTTCAGATGAAAACCTCTGAACGGTTCGTACTTCATTGCCTCTATCCATCCGATTTGCGATGTCGTATTGCTCTTTTTCTTCGGAGCCTCGATCATCTCGTATGAAGTCAAATCCTCTATCTCGGAATGGAGGTGGAAATACTTTGCAGAGAACATATTCGTCAGTTTCCTGCCGAAGAGTTTCGCTTCCCAAGTCAAGCCCGAGACAACACTGGTCTTTTTGCTTGGAAATCCTCCGATAATAAATCCTGCGTGCTGACTCGCAATGTCATCGCTTGGTTGTCTTTGGGCATAGTTAATAAGCGTGTTCAGGTTCAAACTGTGATTGGTGGACAATTTGTAATCAAGGTTGATACGTTCGTTGATTTCCAAACCTTTGTCGTTTGAGCTGTGGGGAACGTCTCCTGTTTCTCCCTGTCCGTTCGGGCTCGGATATATATTTCCTTCAAAATCGTGATTAACTCGTGCCGTATCCACAAAATTGTTCGTCGTATGCGAGAGGGAGAAATGCGACTCGAAGTTAAGTCGATTGTTCAGTATTCCGCTTTTTATCAGTTTGTTTTCGAGCATAAACATCCCGGATTTGTTTTCAGCGTGCTGGATATTCTTCAATACTCCTTGTATCTCATTGAAACGGTTGTAATACCCGAACTCGGTACTAATCTCATCGAACCAAAGTTTCGTGAAAGCGATTTTTCCTTTCAGCATATGCGAACGAAAACGGTCGTGGTCTCGCTTTACCAACAGGTTCTCTCTTTCGGGAACTCTGAAAGAGTAATCATTCTTTGCAGAAGTATAATACCCTCCCGCACCGAGCAGAATACCGCTCTTGGGAAAGTTTTTGCGAGAGAAGACACTTCCCTTGTGCGTCTGATAAGAACCGAGTTCGTACGAAGCATCCAAATAGTCCGTACTGAACTCCTTCGTGACGATATTGACGGCACCACCCAAGCCATCGCAACCGAAACGTGCAGGGATAATGCTTTTATAGACCTCTATCCGTTCGATAATGTCTATCGGAATTTCATCAAGCGAAAAGGCTCCGTCCGAAGTATTCATCGGAATACCATCCCAAAGAATCTGAATACGGTTTCCCTCCAAACCGTGAACAATAATCCTCGAACTGCTTCCAAATCCACCGGTCTGCCCGACCTTCAAACCAATGGTTTTGTTCAAGATGGTTTCTAAAGAAACAGAGCGACCTTGCAATTCCTTAGCGTTTATTACTGAAACCGCTTCGGGCGACTCTCTAATAACCTGTGTTTTTGTTTTTCCGAAGACTACCACATTTGCCAATTCCGTCGATTCCGGACGTAACTTCAGGGTATGACGTTTCTCATTTGCCGTAATCGTGTCGGTAATTGTCTGGTAACCTACGTAACTTACCCTTAGTACAAGTTTTTGATGGGCAGGCGTATTTAGTTTCGCCACTCCTTTTTTATTTGTGGTTGTACCGTTCTTGTATGAAGGTTCGTTCAGGCCTTTCCATTGCACCGTGGCAAATTCTATACTGTTACCATTCTCTGCATCAATAACTTTTATTTCGATGGAATGCTGTTGTGCAAACATCGGATAAGCCCACAGCAATAGGATGCTGACGATGAGCACTCTTTTGTATAAATGAACTATTGAGTTGATTGACATATCTTATCTGTTTATGAAAACTCGCACAAAATTACCCGCCTATCGAACAAAGAAATAACCCTACTATTCACACTTATACCCCTATTGAGTTTTATATGTGTCAAGTTATCGTTTTCGGGCAGTGTAATGCTCATTCGGGTTATTTTACCCCTGTGCGTCTCCGTACTTTTGCATCTTAGAAAATCAAAACGATACAGATATATGGATAAACAAAAAATCAAGCCTCTCGATGAGGAACGGGAGAGTCGCAGCCTGCTCTCCAATGCGGTGGTCATACTGCATCTTGTTTTCGGCACACTGCCCCTATTGCTCGTGGTGTGGGCAGTGGACAGGCTGATGAGCGGAACGCTCACTTCTACAATGATTTGGATTGTCGGGGCGGCGATGGTGTTGTTCACCCTGCTTCGCGGCATGTTCTACGGAATGTCGATCTGGCGGGCGCACCGCTCAGCTTACAACGCCCTCACACGGTTGAGGTTGCGTATCGTGAGCCACTTGCAACGGTTGCCGCTCGGCTTCTTTCAGGAGCGGAAGGTGGGCGACTTGGTGAACATCATCAACCACGACGTGGAGCAAATCGAGATTTATTTAGCACACGGACTGCCCGAAATCCTCTCGGCAACGCTTTTCCCTGCTTTGCTTTGGGTAATTGTTATGGTATTGGACTGGCGGCTGGGACTGTCGCTCATCTCGCTGCTACCGTTGGCGTTTCTTTTGCAGATGGCAGTTAAAAGTCTGTGGGGTAAAAGTTTTCGCCATTTCATGGAAAGTACGAAAAAGATGTCGGAAGACCTCTTGGAATATGTGGCTACAATACCGGTTATCAAAGCATTCAGCCACGAAGAGACCCGAACAGAGCGAGTTCTCGGTGGTATGCGCGACTATATCCGTTGGGTGAAGCGGAGTATGTTCAGCGTTACCGTACCGATGACGCTCATCACGATGTTCTTGGAGGGCGGTATTGTGGTGATGACGCTTGTCGGTCTATGGCTGATGAGTTCGGGCGAACTGACCGTGACACGTTTCATTCTTGCCCTGATATTGGGTGGACTGTTCTCGTCTTCCTTTGCCAAACTGGCTACGTTCCAGCACTTCAGGATTGTCTATGGTCAGTCGTTGGCGAGGGTTCAGTCAATTACCGAAGTACCTGCAAAGGATACGGCAGACAGGAATACGGATGCCATGCAGACCGATGTCAGTTTCGCACACGTGACATTTGCCTACCCGAATAAGAAAGACTGTGCTTTGTGTGATGTCTGTCTGCAATTTCCTAAGGGCAGCCATACGGCTATTGTGGGCGAATCGGGGTCTGGCAAAAGCACATTGGCAAGCCTGATGATGGGTTTCTGGCAACCGCAGTCGGGAACCGTTCGACTTGGCAGCGAGAACCTTGCGGAACTCTCCGAACGTAACATTGCCGATTTCTTTTCTATGGTGCAACAGGAGGTATTCCTTTTCAACACTAGTATTCGGGACAATATCCGTATCGGCAAACCCTCCGCTACGCAAGAGGAGGTGGAAACGGCGGCACGAAGGGCACGCATACACGACTTTATTGTGGGACTCCCCAATGGTTACGATACCTTGGCAGGCGAAGCGGGTGTAAAATTCTCCGGTGGGGAGAAGCAGCGCATTTCCATTGCACGGATGTTGCTCAAAGACTCGCCGATTGTCATTCTCGATGAAGCCACCGCTGCCTTGGATGGAGAGAACGAGAAACTCATTCAAGAAGCTCTTGATGAATTGCAGCGTAACAAGACCGTCATCACCATTGCCCACCGTCTCAACACTATTCAGGAGATGGAACGTATTGTCGTGATGGACAAGGGGCAGGTCGTGGCGACGGGAACGCACGGAGAATTGATGGACAACTGCCCGCTATATCGCAATATGACAGAGACGCAGGAACGGGTAAGTAAATGGCAACTAAAAGAAAAGGAGGAATAAGAATGGTACGCAATATACTGAATGAACTGACTGCCCGCGGAGTGCGACATCTGATTGTCTCCGCACTGTTTTTCGTAATTTATGCCCTCTGTGGCACGGCGATAATGCTCACTGTCTTGTTTCTTATCGACCGTCATATACAGGGAGAAAGCATCTCTTTAATTTCGGCAGCGTGGATACTCGGTGGTCTATTAGTTTTGAAAACCATATCCAATGCCGTAGCCGATATGAGCAAACACTTTGCCGGCTTCGATCTCGTGGAGCGCATCCGTGAGAAGATCATCTTGAAACTGAAAATGTTCTCGCTCGGTTTCTACACCAATGAACGGCTGGGCGAGATAAGCACCGTCATTCACAAAGACGTGGATAATATGGAAATGGTTGTGGGGCACCTTTGGACACGGATGTCCGCCGACTTCATCGTGGCGCTGATACTCGGCATCGGGCTGTTCTGTGTGGACTGGCGCATGGGATTAGCGATGATTGCCATCCTTCCTATTGCCCTCTTCTCCTTGTATCGGGGCATCCGTTCGGGAATGAAAGCGCAACAGGAGGCACAAGACGGTCTGGCGGATATGGTCAGTCTCTTCGTTGAATACGTCAAGGGCATACCTGTACTGAAGGTCTTCGGAGGAAAAGGAATGTTCCGTGACAGGCTTGATCGTTCCGTGAGTGGCTTCGGGGAAAGCTGCAAGAAGACCTCACGGCAGGCAGCTGTAAGCGTGGGCAGATATGTCTTTCTCATTGAGCTGGCTTTCGCACTGATGGCAACGCTCGGTCTTTGGTGGATTTGGCATGGCGAACTTTCCCTTTTTGTTTATCTGATGTTCGTCATCGTCTCGAAAGAATTCTACAAACCTTTTGTCAATATGGAGAGTCATTGGCTGAACTATATCAAGGTAAAGGACAGTTACGAACGCATTTCCCGTCTGTTGGATGCTCCCGTGATCGTCAACCCCGACCAACCGAAAACGGCGGAACGCTTTGACCTCTCGTTCGATGGTGTCGGATTCCATTACGAAAAAGAGGGTTTTGAGATGAGCGACCTCACGTTTAACGTACTCGAACGGACGGTAACAGCTCTTGTCGGCTCGTCAGGCTCCGGCAAGACCACCATCACCAATCTACTGCTCCGCTTTTGGGAACCACAGGCGGGCTGTATCCGTATCGGCGGAGTGGACATACGGGAAATGGACTACGATTATCTGCTCGGCAAAATCAGCGTGGTAATGCAGAACGTCATTCTCTTTTCCGATACCATTGCCAATAACATCAAAGTAGGCAACCGCAATGCCACGCAGGCGGAAATCGAGGAAGCCGCGCGACGGGCGATGGTACACGACTTCATCGTAAGTCTGCCCGATGGTTATGAAACGATAATCGGAGAGAACGGCTTGGGACTGTCTGGCGGACAGAAGCAACGCCTCTCCATCGCCCGTGCCTTCCTCAAGGATGCTCCCATCCTCCTTTTGGACGAGATAACGAGCAATGTTGACCCCATCAATGAATACAAAATACAGCAAGCAATGTCTGCCCTTATCCGAAACCGCACGGTCTTGGTCATTGCCCACCATTTGCAAACCATCCGCAATGCCCACCAGATTATCGTGATGGAGAAAGGACAACTTATGGAGAAAGGCACGCACGCCGAACTCGAAGCTAAAGGAGGATTGTACTGTAACTTGTTGGAGATGCAATAAACTGAAAGAGATAAAGAATGTAGAGGTATGACTTTGAGTCGTACCTCTTTTTTTGCCACTTCTATCCATATCGACGCCACAAGTGCGCAGTTATCCCAAACCTATAACGCACACTGTTTCTTTGGTTTAGTTTTGTCCGTGCACCGCTGTTGGTGTCATTAAAAACATTGTAATATGGACGAAAAAATCAAAGACCAAGAAGTCCTTTTGGTAAAGGATCAAAAGGGCGAAAATCTCAAAGCCGTCGCAGGAACGGACGAGAAAGGCGGACTGAAAACCGTTCCGCCCACCGCCGAGCATGAACAGAGCTTCCTGAAGTTCGACAAGCACAGCAATGCACTGGAGAACTTCCTTTCCAACTTCATGCGGCAGTTCAAGAACCCCACACCGCTGACTTTCTTCAAAGTATCCTTCGAGAGTGCCGTTGCCAGTGCACGTGTACTCTCGGAGATGCTCAAAGCTCCGGATGTCCCCTCCAACAAGGAGATGCTGGACTCCGCCCGTGTCAATCCTGCGGACTACGCAGGAGAGCAGAAACAATACTCTCAAGGCATTGACCCCGACAAAGTGAGATGGGAACAGTTCGAGCCGATGGGTTTAAGCCGTGAGAGTCTGGAAAAGGGGAAACATCTTGATGATCTGCTTCAATACCGCAAGACTCCGCTCATTCCTATCAGTATCAAAATCGGAGAGGTCTCCATTCGTACCGATGCCCGTCTTTCTTTGAGAGCTTCAGGAGACGGTATGTTTATCCCCGTCGTCCACGCCATCCGCAAGGAGCCACAGTTGGAACGCGAGTTCTTCGGGCATACTTTCACCGATGAGGACAAGAAAACCCTCAAGGAAACGGGCAACCTCGGTCGCACCGTGGAGCTGACTTTTCCCGGCAGCAACGAACCGACCCGCAGTTTCGTGAGCATCGACCGCCTGACCAACGACATCATCGCCCTGAGTGCCGATAGGGTACGCATCCCCGATGAAATCAAAGGCGTGAAGCTGAGCGACGAGCAGAAAAAGGAGTTGTCGGAAGGCAGAAGTATCTACGTGGAGGGTATGACCTCCAAAACGGGAAAGCATTTCAATGCCAACCTTCAATTCAATGCCGACAAGCGGTCGATTGAATTTCGTTTCGGCTCTCCCAAACAGGAACAACGCCAAAGACAAGCCCCCGAAGGACAGGAACAGGCAGAGCAGAAAGAATTGCGTGTCCCCAAGAAGATGCTGGGACGCGACATCTCTCCCGAAGAGCAAGCGAAGCTCAAAGCTGGTCAGACGGTCTATATGACCGGACTTATCGACAAGAAGGGAGAACCTTTCAATGCCTACGTGCGTCCGAATTTCGAGAAGAACAAGTTCGACTTCCTCAAATGGAATCCCGACAAGTCCCAAGCCAAAGAGGTAACTCCCGACAATGCTTCCCGCACGCAGGTCGCTGTCAATTCTGAAGGTAAGACCAACGAGGCTACCAAGCATGTGAAAGAGCCACTCAAGCAGGGACAGACAGAACCTACCCCTCAGCAGGAACAAAAAGAAGAAGAGAAGAAGCGTTCCAAGGGAATGAAAATGTAATCCGCCACCACTAACATCCAAAAAGTAAAAACAAATGAAAGTCATTATAGCAGAAAAGCCGAGCGTCGCTCGTGAAATCGCCCGTGTCGTTCGGGCAACCAACAAGAAAGAGGGTTATATTGAAGGAGGCGACTATGCCGTCACTTGGGCACTGGGACATCTAATAACGGCAGCCATGCCCGAAGCCTACGGCATCAAGGGTTTCCACAAAGAGAACCTGCCGATTCTTCCTCCCGTCTTTACCCTTATTCCCCGTCAAATCAAGGAGGGGAAAGGTTATAAAGCCGATGCTGCGGCAGTCGCTCAACTCAAAGTCATCGAAAAACTCTTCTGGGAATGCGAAGGCATTATCGTAGCCACAGATGCCGGAAGAGAAGGTGAACTTATATTTAGATTCATTTACGAATACTTGGGTATCCCCCGTCCGTTCGACCGTTTGTGGATTAGTTCCTTGACAGATAAAGCTATCAAAGAGGGACTTGCCCGTCTGCAAAGCGGAGCGGCGTATGACAATCTCTATTATGCCGCCCGTGCCCGCAGCGAAGCCGACTGGTTAGTGGGCATCAATGCCACCCAAGCCATATCCATTGCGGCAGGACGAGGCACTTATTCATTGGGCAGGGTGCAGACTCCGACCCTCTGTATGGTCTGTTCCCGTTTCTTGGAGAACAAGAAGTTCGAGCCACAGCCATTCTGGCAACTCAGCCTTGCCGTAAAGGAAGGTGATGAGAGTTTCCGCTTCTCCTCTGCCGACCGCTGGTTCGATAAGACGGAAGCCACCGCCCTGTACGAGAAACTCAAACAGGCTCCTTATGCCACTGTAGAGACAGTTGTGCGCAAGGAAACCAAACAGGAGCCACCGCTTCTGTATGATTTGACCACCCTGCAGAAAGAAGCGAACAGCCGATACGGATACACGGCAGAACAGACCCTTTCCTTGGCTCAGAAACTCTACGAAAAGGCATACATTACCTACCCACGCACGGGCAGCCGCCATATCCCCGAAGATGTCTTTGCCGAAATTCCAGCTTTGATAGCCTTTTTGCACGATCACCCCGTTTGGGGTGTCCATGTCCGCCGACTGACCGAACTGAACGCACATTCGGTGGACGGCAAGAAAGTGACCGACCACCACGCCCTGCTCATCACGGGCAAGAAGCCGATAGACATGTTTGGAGAGGAAGCGGTCATCTACGATATGATAGCCGGACGTATGCTCGAAGCTTTTTCCACCCGTTGCGTGAAAGATGTCAGTACGGTTACTGCCGTCTGCGAGGATGTGAAGTTTATCCTCAAAGGTGAAATCATCAAGGAAGAGGGTTGGCGTGCCGTTCTCAAAAACAGCAAGAAAAAAGACAAGGAGCAGGCGGAAGCCGAAGAACGGGAAAGTCGGGAAAACGGAGAAGGTATCATCATCCCTCAATGGGAGGAAGGTAAGCAACTTCCTCTCTGTGCCAGTTCGTTGGCACAGGGAACAACCAAACCCAAACCACTGCACACGGAAAGTTCGCTGTTAGCTGCTATGGAGACGGCAGGCAAAGAGTTGGAGGACGAGGAACTGCGTGCACAGCTCAAGGATTGCGGCATCGGCACGCCCGCTACCCGTGCCGCCATCATCGAAACCCTCTTTGCCCGCGAGTACATGGTGCGCCAAAAGAAATCGCTCGTCCCTACGGAGAAAGGACTTGCCGTCTATTCCATCGTCAAGGAGATGAAAATCGGCAATGCCGAGATGACCGGACAGTGGGAAGCGGACTTGGCGAAAATCGAACGGGGAGAATTGAAAGAGCGGGACTTCCGCAAGGGTATCGAAAGCTATGCCACACAGATTACCGATGAACTGCTCTCCTCCAAAATCCTCTTTCCCAAGAAACAGAGCGACATCCATTGCCCCAAATGCGGCAAAGGGTTATTGGTCTTCTATCCCCGATGTGTCAAATGCTCGGATGCCGATTGCGGGCTGACGCTTTTCCGCAGCGTGGTGGGCAAGAGCCTGACGGACGAGCAACTGACGCAGTTGGCGGTAAACGGAGAGACAGGAATCATCAAGGGCTTTACCTCCAAATCGGGCAAGAGCTTCGAGGCTTCGCTCTCCTTGGACGGAGAGTTCAAGACGGTCTTTGTCTTCCCCGAACGCAAGAAACCGGGTAAATCCCGAAGATAAATCCCCGTAAATTGCTAATTTTGCCACTGAATGATGCGGTCATAAACAATCATCTTGTTTTTACTGCGGATTTTAGTGGTGGCACTCGGCGGGGACGTCGAGTGCCTTTGCATTATACACCCATTAAAATCACAGATATGACAGCCATTCGATTATCCTATTACGAGCTATCCCTGCTCTCTTTTCTTCGGGAAAGCCATCCCGAAAAAGCCGATGACATTCCCTTCGTCAAAGAGCGTGCGGCAGCCGCTTCCGAAGCCTATGCCGAAGCATTCGATACCGGTCTTCCCATAGCTGAATGTATCGGCATTGCCAATAAGACGCTCTATGCGGGTCTGCACTTTTCTCGTCACGATACCATCTCTTCTGTTCTTTGGAACGAGTTCTCCGCCGAAGTACCGCTCGAAGCGGTCAGGGAGACCGCCATCCGCCTGCGTCCGCTCTTGGAAGCAATCTTCGCCAAGTATCCGATTTCTGATGAGTTCGCCTATACGCCCGAATACAAATCCCTCTATACGGAGCTTACGGGTTTTGTCCAACTAAAACTCGAAGAAGATGGCAAGCTATAACAAGAAAGAGCATCTAAGGGCGAATATAGAAGCTATCAAGACGGTCTTTGCCCTGCATCGGGAACAGCGCACGGCGACACCCGAAGAGCGTACGATATTGGAAGCCTATACGGGCTTCGGGGCATTGAAGTGTATCCTCTCTCCTGCCAACACGATGGAAGACATCGCCCGATGGAACAAGTCGGAGTTGGAGCTATTCCCCTTGGTGATGGAACTGCATCGCGTCATTCGGGACAATACCACCTCCGAATCGCAATACAAGAGCTATATGCAGAGCCTGAAAAACTCCGTGATGACCGCTTTCTATACTCCTGCGCCCGTAGTGCGGGAGATTGCCGCTTCCTTACGGGAGGCAGGCATCGTCCCCCAACGCATCCTTGACCCTTCAGCGGGAATGGGCGAGTTCATCCGCTCTTTTGACGGCATTGCAGCCGAAGGGCATACGACTTTCGGTTTCGAGAAAGACATCCTTACGGGACAGATGCTCTCCGCCCTGCATCCCGAAGACAAGATACGTATTCGGGGCTTCGAGGAAATCGAATCCAAGCTCAACGGTTCCTTCGACGTGGTTAGCAGCAACATTCCTTTCGGAGATATGGCTGTCTTCGACCCTGTTTTCAGCAAGACGGACGAACCTGCCCGAAAGGCCGCCCGCACGTCCCTGCACAATTACTTTTTCGTCAAGGGGGTAGATATGCTCCGTGAGGGTGGCGTGCTGGCATTCATCACCTCGCAAGGCGTTATGAACGCACCGACGAACGAGCCGGTACGGGAGTGGCTGATGAACCATACCCGACTTGTCTCGGCAGTTCGTCTGCCGAACAATCTCTTTACAGAAAATGCGGGAACGGAAGTGGGCAGTGACCTTATCGTTCTGCAAAAGCAGAGCGATAAGACAAGTCTGACCGAAGAGGAACAGCGTTTCATCAAGAGCGAGAAGCGCCCTAGCGGAGTACTATTCAACACCTATCTGCGAAGCATGTCACAAATCGTGCATACCGAGTGGAAGCAGGATACCGACCCTTACGGCAAGCCTGCCATTCAATTCCATCATAACGGTGGAGCGGAAGGCATCGCCACCGATATGGGCAAAATCCTGCGGGCGGATTTAGTCAAACGCTTGGATATGGCGTTGTACCAAAAGCATATCTCCATTCAGGAGCAACCCAAAGTTGCCGTTTCCGTTTTTCCCGAAGTCAAGCAGGAAGAGCCAACGCTTACGCCTGCCACTTCGACAGAAGAGCAATCACATCAAGAGGTGGTGCAACCGAGAGAGGAACAGCCGACGGGGCAACCCCGAAGCAGTGTCGCTCCGCAGGTACAGCTGCTCGACCTTTTCGGCAATGTTATCCCGGAGGAAAAGCCCAAACGTAAAACTGCCGCAAAACCGAAGCCTGTCGTATCACCCTCCATCTTTTCCGAGACTTCACAAAGCAATGAGACGGCACAGGGGCTGAAAGACACGGGAGAACTGTGGTGGCAGCAGGACAAGGAGAAAGGGATGCAGCAGCGTCCCTATGAGGGCTTATGGCACGAACATCTCAGAGAGGGTTCTTTGATGGCTTCGGACTTTCAGGTCGGAATGCTTGTCCTCGATATGGAAGACAACCGAATGTTCCGGCCCATAGACCTTCCGTCCCAAGAGTGGCAGAAGATGCTGCTCTACATAGACTTGCGGGATGCCTACCACGCTCTTTATGATTATGAAGCGGAACGCAAGGTGGCGAATGAATCCCTGCGACAAAACCTCAATGAACTGTACGACCGTTTCGTGCGGTTGTACGGGTATCTGAACGACCGCAAGAACCACGAGCAGATCCTGATGGATGCCGGTGGCAGGGAGATCCTTTTCTTGGAACGGAAGGTGGATAAAGAAACGCTCAAAGCCGATATTTTCTATCAACCCGTTTCTTTCAGCCTGCACGAAGTGACAGAGGTGAGCAATGCCCAAGAAGCTCTCTCGGCTTCACTCAACAAATTCGGATCGGTGGACATCGAGTATATGCTCTCTTTGCTTCCCGAAAGTTCCGAAGAGGAAATGCTCTCCGAGCTGCACGGAAAGATTTACTACAATCCCTTGGAGGGAGAGTATGAAATTGCCGAGAAGTTCATTTCGGGCAATGTGGTTGCCACATCGGAGCGTATCGGACAATATCTCTTGGAGCATCCGGAGGACATAAGGGCGCAAGCCTCCTTGCAGGCACTGAAGGATGCCATCCCCGAACCGATTCCTTTCGTGGACTTGGATTTCAACTTCGGGGAGCGATGGATTCCCGTAAACCTTTATTCCGACTATGCCTCGCACCTTTTCGACACGGAGGTGATGATACGCTACAATTCGAGTGCGGACGAGTATTCCGTGGAGGCACGGATGCACAATGCCAATATCTGGGACAGATTCTGTGTGCGGGGACAGCATCGTCGCTACGACGGCATTGCCCTGATGAAACACGCCCTGCTGAATACAACGCCTGACATCACCAAGAAAATCATGGTCGGCGACAAGGAGGTCAAGGTACGGGACACCGAAGCCATACAGATGGCGAATGCTAAAATCGACGAGATACGAAACGGCTTTACCGATTGGCTGAACGAGCAGAGCGATGAGTTCAAGCAGCGGTTGGAGAAACTCTACAATGACACTTTCAATTGTTTTGTGCGTCCCCAGTATAATGGTTCCCATCAGACATTCCCCGACCTTAATCTGAAAGGCTTAGGTATCGAAAGCCTGTACGACAGTCAGAAGGACGCCGTGTGGATGCTGAAGCTCAATGGAGGAGGAATCTGTGACCATCAGGTGGGGGCGGGAAAGACGCTTATCATGTGCACCGCTGCGTATGAGATGAAGCGACTCGGCTTGGCGAACAAGCCGATGATACTCGCTCTCAAAGCCAACGTGCAGGAGATAGCACAGACTTTCCAAACGGCTTACCCGAATGCCAAACTGCTCTATCCGGGCAAGAACGATTTCACGCCTGACAAGCGGCAGCGGATTTTCCACGATATCAAGAATAACAACTGGGATTGCATTGTCCTCACGCACGACCAATTCGGTATGATACCGCAATCGGACGAGATACAGCAAAAAATCCTTCAGGACGAGTTGGACAGCGTGGAAGAGAACTTGGAAGTTCTACGCCGACAAGGGCATAGTATTTCCCGTGCGATGGAGAAAGGACTTGTCAAGCGGCAGATGAATTTACAGGCTAAGCTGGATGAAATCAAGTTCAAGATAGAGAACCGCAAGGACGATATAGTGGATTTCAAGACAATGGGTATTGACCACCTTTTCGTGGACGAGTCGCACACGTTCAAGAATCTGATGTTCAACACCCGCCACGACAGAGTGGCAGGGCTTGGCAACAGCGAGGGCAGCCAAAGAGCCTTGAATATGCTCTTTGCTATCCGAACCATTCAGGAGCGGACGGGGAAAGACTTGGGAGCCACTTTCCTTTCGGGTACGACCATATCGAACTCACTCACGGAGCTGTATCTGCTGTTCAAGTACCTGCGTCCCCAAGCCCTCGAAGCACAGCATATCAAGACCTTTGATGCGTGGGCAGCCATCTTCGCCAAGAAGTCGGTGGATTATGAGTTTTCCGTTACTAACGAAATTGTACAAAAAGAGCGTTTCCGCTATTTTATCAAAGTACCGGAGTTGGCGGCGTTCTATGCTCAAATCACTGATTATCGGACGGCGCAGGACATTGGCATAGACCGACCGGAGAAGAATGAGATTATGCACAACATACCGCCCACACCTGAACAGGAAGCGTTCATCGCCAAGTTGGTGGAGTTTGCTAAGACAGGTAATGCGGAATTATTGGGACGAGAGAAACTCTCCGATAGAGAGGAGAAAGCCAAGATGCTCATTGCCACAGATATGGCGAGGAAGATGAGCTTGGATCTGAGGCTTATTGACCCCGACAGGTACGGAGATCATGTGGACAACAAGGCTTCCCACTGTGCCGCCAAGATTGCGGAGTACTACCACAAGTTTGACGCACAGAAAGGAACGCAATTCGTATTCAGTGACCTCGGTACTTACAAGCCCGGTGAATGGAATCCCTACAGCGAAATCAAGCGCAAATTGGTGGAAGACCACGGCATACCCGCTCAGGAGATACGCTTCATTCAGGAAGCCAAGACCGACAAGGCACGAAAGACGCTCATTGCAGGCATGAACGAGGGAACAATACGCGTACTGTTCGGTTCCACCTCCATGCTCGGCACGGGCGTGAACGCCCAGAAACGTGCCGTGGCCATCCATCATCTGGACACGCCGTGGCGTCCTTCCGACTTGGAGCAAAGGGACGGACGAGCCGTGCGTAAAGGCAATGAGGTTGCCAAGTTCCATGCGGACAACAAGGTGGATGTCATCATCTATGCGGTGGAGAAGTCGCTCGACAGCTATAAATTTAACCTGTTGCACAATAAGCAACTCTTTATCGAACAGCTGAAAAATAATCGTATGGGCAGCCGTACCATTGATGAAGGAAGTATGGACGAGAAATCGGGAATGAATTTTTCCGAATATGTAGCCATCCTCTCCGGAAATACCGATTTATTGGAAAAGGCAAAGTTGGAAAAGAAAATTGCCAGCTTGGACAGCGAACGGCAGGCGTTCATTCGCAGCAAGTCATCCTCCCGAAGCCGATTGGACGAAGTCGTGCGGACGGTGGACGGCAACAAGGAACTGATTGCCCGCTTCCAAAGCGACTGGGATTTGTACCAAAGCCGTGTGCAGAAAGATAAAGACGGCAATATTCTTAATCCGATAACGCTCAAAGGGGTGGAAGGAAGCGACCCGAAACGCATTGCTGCCAAGCTCGCGGAAATCAACGAGAAAGCCTGCACACGGGGAGAGTATTTCAATATCGGAACACTCTACGGATTTAACCTCGTGGTCAAGACGGAGTCTTCCTCCAAAGACCTTTTCGATCTTTCGCAGAACAAGTTCTTCGTGATGGGAGAAAGCGGAATGAAGTACAACTACAACAACGGTAGGATTGCGGCAGACCCGCAACTTGCCTGCATGAATTTCCTGAACGCTTTGGAGAAGATACCCGGCTTGATTGAGAAGTTTAAGGCGGATACGGAAAAGATAGCCAAGGATATTCCGGTTTTGCAAGAAGTCGTGAACGGCTCTTGGAAGAAAGAAGAGCAGCTCAAAGACCTCAAAACGGAACTCGCAGCCCTTGACCGCAAGATACAGCTCTCTCTAAAACCTATTGAGCAAGGAGAGAGTGAGCAGGAAGGAGTGGAGATGATGCAGGACGGCGAAAGAAAGACGGAAGAATTGGAACGGTTACGTCCGATTGAGCCGACTGTCACCGCCTCCTCCGTAGCCACCTCTGTGGCTCAAACCGACAGACCGTTGGAAAGTAACGGGCAGAGTATCTCCGCTACACAGCCCTCGATAGCCAGACTACCGCCGTCTTTGGCTGAAAAGGTGTTCGTTGTCAGACCGAAAATATAATCTGTAATGTCATCATCACATTCAAACGGCAGCCCCAGACTTGTCATTACGACAAAACGGGGGCTTTGCTGCTGCGTATAATCCGAAATTACGTGTCTTTGGGCACTCTCTTCCTCTTGCGTTTGAGGTTCTCAGTAAAATGAGTTTGCATAAAGGCAAGGATTTCCGATTCCAGATACCACGTCTTATGGTAAACGATGTGGAAAGGAAGCGTCCCCGATGCCCGGTAACGTTGCAGGGTACGCTTGCTGATTTGAAGCATCAGGCACACCTCTTGGTTATCCAATAACGGCTCTCCATTTATCATCGGACGTTGGGGTATGCCGGGAGTCGTCTGTTTCAACTCATCGAAACGCTTCATGATGCGTTCCATCCAGTCAAGAAAGGTCTCTCTATCCAATAGTTCCATCCTTTATCCTCCAGCTTTTAAGTTCGAAGTTATGCCGTAGTTCTTCCATGTTCTTCGGATTACAGTAGAGACTTCTGTTGCGTATCGCCTCCTCGATGTCGTGCAGGTCGTAGTAGCAACGTCCATAGATCATCTTGTAGCTGATTCTGTCTGCGCTGCGCATACGCTGGAGAGTACGTTTGCTGATACCGAGTATTCCGGCTAACTCCTCATTGGTGATAAGACGGTTCTCATACTCCGTCTTTGCCTTTTCCTCTTTCTCCACATAACGGAGGATTTTCTCTATCTTGCCCAGCAGCTCATGGTAGGCTTTGCTTTCGATTGTGATAACATCCATTGCTCTTTGAATTTGATTATGCTGCAAAGTTCGGGAGTTAAGACCGTCCGGATTGTATGCTAAATATGTACTGAATAGAGATTTTTTTGATTGGGTTTCAAGCTGTCTCGACAAAAGTCTCCATATCGGAGCCACAAGTACGCAGTAAAAGCGAAACGGACTCAGGAGGATTGTTCCGTAGGTATATTTGCACGGAAGTAAAATCAAAACAAGAAAAGGACATGGAAGTAGTAACCATAGAGAAGAAAACGTACGAAGCGATGATGGAGCGCTTCCGCGTATTAACCGCCAAAGTCGATGCCCTGTGTCGGGAATGCGACGAGAAGCGTATGGGTAGGTGGCTGGACAACCAAGATGTTTGCCAAATACTGAACATCAGTTTGCGTACCCTGCAAACCTATCGGGACAACCACACCTTACCCTATACGCAAATAGGCTATAAGATGTACTATAAACCGGAGGATGTAGAGCGGCTGATTGAGCAATCCGCCTCGCCATAATCAAAGAGATTTCCACCACTAAATCCAAAGTAATAGTATGAGTAATGATGTAAAAACAAAGAACGATGAAGAAATCATGCGCTTTTTCAGTGCAGGCGACCGAATGATAAAAGGGATAGATGCCCTGCGGAAAAAGAACAGGCCCTTGCTCGGCGGGCATCGCTACCTGACGGATGGCGAGCTCTCCCGCCTGTTGCATATCAACCGTCGCACGTTGCAGGACTATCGCAACATGGGGAGAATCTCCTTTATCAAATTGGGAGGAAAGGTCCTTTATAGAGAAGAAGACGTGGAAAGGCTCTTGCAGGAGAATTACCGTCCTCGGTTTGAGAAGCCTTGACAAGAAACAGGCAGTAAGAAGCATTTTTCTTACTGCCTGTTCTCATATTCAACTGTACCAGCCGTCTTTGTTGTAGCACACAAGTAGCGGAGGACTTGTCATCTTCTTTTCGGTCAGTTTCCTGATTATCCATTTACGGAAACTCTTTGCTTGCGGCGAGGAAAAGCGAAATGACAGCATCGTTATCATCTCGAGGTCGTACAAATCCACGGCACCGCCCTTAAACGATAGCGTTTGCATCACCTCATCTTCTCTGAGCAAATTCTCTTTGAAGATAGACTTGATATGGCTGTTTACCTTGCCGGAGAATACTCCGAACAAGGCGGCTATTTCACAAGCCGACATCCAAATGCAAGTCGTAGGAACGTGTACATTCCCATTCTCCTCAATGGTTATGATTTCTCTTTTCATCGTTCCTCCTCCTCCTTAACTATATCGTAATACCATTGAACTGCTCTATCTTACTCAATTTGTCGGAGAGTGCCGCCATATCACGACTTTCCTTTTCGTGGGTGATTTTGGCGTAAATCTGTGTGGTGCGGATATTCGTATGTCCGAGCATCTTGGAAAGGGTTTCGATGGGAACACCGTTGGTCAGGCAGATTTCCGTCGCCATGGTATGGCGGCTGGTATGCCACGTAATCTCCTTTTCAATACCGCATAGTCCGATGATTTTCTTGATGTTCTTGCAAGCGGTCATATACGTCGGAACGGGCAGAAGCAAGTTGTCATTTGCCATACCATCGTACTTTTCGATAATCTGCCTCGGGATATCCAAGAGCATGATGTTGGACTCCACACCTGTCTTTTGTCGCTTCGTCATAATCCAGAGTCTCCCGTCGAAGGAGATCTGAAGGTTGTCCTTGGTCAGGTTCTTCATATCGGTAAAGGACAACCCTGTAAAGCAGCAGAAGACATACAAATCCCGAGCAATTTCCATGGACTTGCGGCGGAACTTCAAATCCAAGAGTTGGCGGATTTCGTCCTTGGTCAGATAATCCCTATCGGTACTTTCGGCGGATATGCTGTAATCCACGAACGGGTCACGGACTATCCATCCGTGGTTTTGGGCAATGGTAATCATACGGCGCAGAGGCATCATATAAATCCATACCGTGTTGTTACAGCATTGTTTTTCAGTACGCAGGAAGATGTCGAAATCGGTGATGAAAGCCGGAGCGAGTTCTTTCAGGGCAATGTCGCTGACACGGTAACGGGTCTTGATAAACTCTTCCAGATGCTTATACACCGTGCAATACTTGTTGTAGGTGGATTGGCTTCGCAAGCCTGCACCGACCTGTTTGGCAAAGTCTTCATTGTGCCGGGCATAGACTTTCAGCAAGGTCTCGTACCGCATTTCCAAGCCCAAGAAGGCATTCTTTACTTTTTCGGCTGTGACATAGTTGTCCCTTTCAGCAATCTCTTTGTATTTGGCATTGATGCCGACACGAATCTTGTCCAAGAAACGGTTGGTTTCCAATGCTATATTACTTTTGCCCGAAGCCCGGTTGCTCTTGATGTCCCATAAGTCGGGGTGAATATCACATTTACAACTGAACTGGGCTATCGTACCGTCTATGGTGATACGGCACATCACGGGAACGGAACCGTTCTTCTTTGGGGCGTTCTTTTTGAGGTAGAACAGAACCTTAAACGTACTACGCATAACTCTGACCTTTTATGGGTTACAAAACTATTTATTGTCAGGTTATTTGTTGTTACGCAAAACATTGTCGTTCAATGGTAAAGAAACCGTGTGCAATTTATTTGCTTCTTTCCTGCCATCAAAGTATCTTTGCCGAAGATAATCCTATAGGTTCAGATCGGATTTTGCCCTGTTCGTTACCACTTTTCCTGATCCCTGTTTTCAGAAGGGGAGGTAATGTTTTGGTAACGCTGCTCTGTCCGAAGTTGGCATAAACCTGTCTTTTCAAGGTTTTCCGCCAAATGGCTTAAAAATCAGAACCGACTGACTCACAACCCATTTGCAATGTTCTGCCATTTTTTGAACCTTTGGGATAGATTTTCTGGCAAAAGGAATAACAGAAAGTCGTCTGGAATTACAAGGAACTGGGGAGTATTGCATTATTTCAATCCCTTATTCCTGTAAGAAACCTGGGAGATATAAAATGGAATTAAACTCAGAGGGAACTCACAGTACTGACTTAGATGGCTTCTTTGTTGGTAGCGAAGAAGACATAAACCAAATCAAGATACTTCCAAGGAAACTTTCTTTTATCCCCGAAATTAAAACGGGAAAAACAAAACAAGATTTTATCTTAAAATATCCGGAATGTGATAACTATTATGGGATAGCATGGAACTACCAAGAATCCCAGATTCGAGAAGTCTTGGATGACAATCTGGAATCTTTCTTCCGCAAAAAGACTCACGATCATGTATCATCGAGATTAATAGGAAATAGAGAATGGCATTATTCCAATGCATTTTTACGCCCGATTGTCCTAGCACCACATTCCGAACAAACTATATATGCCCTGGTCTGCACTGGAACTCCCCAACAAGTCAATGAACAGATTCAAGAATTTCACTCCGCACCGGAGGTTCTGACTTCGTTGATACAAGAAGATTCGGATGACTCCAAGAAGAGAATATTAGCAGATGGAAAAAAATACGAATTCGGACATCGCCTATTACAATCAGCATTATTATCTAACATTGTTTACCCTGTTCATACCCAAGGACAATATATCCGACACTTTACACCCGGAAAAAACTGGAATAGTCTTTATACATGGGATTCTGGCTTCATAGCCTTAGGGTTAATAGATGTGGATATTACTAAAGCTTTCGAATATATCAGGGCTTATACCACTCCTGTAGGAAGTGAATCTGCATTTATTCATCACGGAACTCCACTACCTATACAAATGTATGCCTATTATGATTTATGGAATAATAGTCAGTCAAAAGAAGCATTACAATTTCTATACCCACGACTGAAGCAGTTCTTTGATTTTATGACAGGTAAGAATCCTTACTCCACAACCCGAATGAAAGGTTCTGGTCTGCTACGAACATGGGACTACTTCTACAATTCAGGAGGATGGGATGATTATCCACCTCAACATGCTTTACGCGACAAAGCTTCTGTTACTCCAGTAGTAACTTCAGCATATTATATCCGAGCTGCTAAAATTTTACGTTTAGCAGCAAAAGAACTAGGATTTAAGAAAGATGTAAAAGAGTATGAGCAAACCATCAAACAGCTGTCAAATGCATTACTAACCTATTCATGGGATGAGGAGACCGGTTATTTTGGATATGTAATGCATGATAACAACGGCACACCTAAAGGCCTCTATCGATATAAAGATGGCTCCAACTTTAATAAAGGCTTGGACGGAGTAAGTCCGCTCATTGCAAATATCTCCTCCAAAGAACAAACAGACAGAATGATAAGCCATGTATTTTCTCCTAATGAAATGTGGACCAATGTAGGTATCTCCACAGTAGATCAATCTGCCCCTTATTATCGTACAGCTGGTTATTGGAATGGAGCCGTTTGGTTTCCTCATCAATGGATGGTATGGAAAGCCTTGCTGGATCTTGGGGAAGGAGAAAAAGCCTATCAAGTAGCGACTACAGCATTAAACACATGGGGGACAGAATGTAAGGAGAGTTATTACACCTTCGAACACTTTATAATCTCCTCACAACGTGGAGCCGGATGGCATCAATTTTCCGGTCTATCATCTCCCATACTCAACTGGTTTGCTGCATATTACCGGATAGGGAAAGTTTCAACCGGCTTCGAGGTGTGGATTTCTAACAGCCAGTTCAACGATGATAATACGCAGTATCAAGCAGAAATAGCATTTGATGATTCAACAGTCCCTCATCAACGAACAATTCTTGTTTGTATGAATCCGGAAAAAGATTACCAGGTAACTTTCAATGGGAAAGTGGTGGAAAGCAGAGTATACCATCAAGGATTATTAGAAATCACATTACCTAGTACAAACAAATCGGGAAAACTTACAGTTACATCAATCTAACAGCGCGTAACCACACCAGACTGTATGATAAGTATATTAGTAGGCCAAGTACCCAGCTCCTTGTCATATTTCTATGGTAGGTTTCCAAGTACTCGCCTCCGAACCGGACGTACACGTCTCCGTATATCCAGTTCTCCATTAAAGAGTCAGCCTATACTGCCCGAATGAACCTTGAAGTGGCAACTTCAACATAAGGCTATGGTTTTCCCGCGTCTTGCAATCATTAGCTTGTCGGCATATCCTTTACCGCCTAAAGCCTTTAATTTGCGAACGTGGTGCATATCCAATTTGCCTGTTACGCCGCATATCTCACACTTCAGATTTCAACCTATCAATAAGGCTTGTTCTGTTGGCATGATAAACTACGGTAGAATTATCAATATTTTCTCCTATCTCAGGTTTTTCTTCTTGAGAAACTTTCGTTGTAAAATGTCTGTTGCTTCTCTCCTCCCTTACTGCCCTGATATTGTACAGTGAATAAACCATCTTGTTTATATTTGCGGGCAATCTTGGATACTTTGCTCTTGTATTTGCCGGCAAACGTTTTATACATACTATACTCCATGATATACTTGTAAGAGTTGAGTAAAGAACTGTTGTTTGCAATCGCATAATAGTTGTGGAATCCTCTAATCGTGTAGTTATACTTTTGAAGGATTTCCAAGTTATCATTACAGATAATTTTTCTATGCTCCCTCGGCTTCCAGTGTTCTTTCCCGTTGTGAGTTTTTACCTCCAACACTCCGAAATCAAGTAATTTCTTCTTAATGGTTTCCATAGAAATTCTCAATAGAACTTTCTTGTTATATACCCTTGACAATCTACCCGTATTATCTCGTTTGGCAAGATTGGAACGGTTTGCCAAGACCGCATATCCAAGGAATTTCGCCGCTTTTTGACTGTGGGTAATCAGAGTTTTTTCGTCAGAAAATTCGAGTTTCAATTCGGATTCAAGGAAGTTCTTAATATCCTCTTTAATTCTTTAACAATCTTCCTTACTACCAATTACACCAATCAGAAAATCATCGGCATATCTCACATATTTAAGCCTTTTGTATCCATTGTCCATTTCATCAAAACTGGGTATCTGCAATCTTGTTCTGTCAATAACATTGAGCTGTTCTACAGCTTTTTTGCGTTCACTCTTAGCCGTTACCGTTTTAAGTTTTTGCATAGCCACTTTCTTCTGAAAATCAAGACTTCTGTGCCCCTCGAAAGGTTTGCGAGTCGCTGTGACTCCCACATCAAATCTCTGGATGTATTCCCATCATGAACTCCTCAAGTCGGTCTAAATAGATGTTAACCAAAATAGGGCTAACTATTCCTCCTTGCGGAGTGCCACTGAAAGTATTGTGAAATGTCCAATCTTCAAGATAACCCGCTTTCAAGAATTTCCTTATCAATCGTAGAAGGCATTGGATCTGAAACCATGTGAGCAGTCTTGAAACTGCCCTTCATAAATGGCTTCGAGAATCATCCGTGTTACTTTCTGTACCAATTTGTCGTCAAAAGATGGCCCCCTAACAGTCGCATTTTCGCGTTTTTATTTGAAATATACACCCGTCTTGCAGGTTTTGGCTGATATGTCTCCTTTCGGAGTAAGTCAATCAAATCAGCAATCCGAGTTAAACTCATACCGTCTATTGTTTTCCCATCAGAGCCTTCAGTCATATTACTTCCTTTGCATTAATGCGTTGGTAGGCAACATAATACATCTCCTCGTTAAACAAGATTCGATACAGTCGATTGAACTTGTAATTTACTTGCGGACTAGGCTTTGATAGACCGTTTAATACTTTCTCTGAATTTCTCATAATGTCTCGCACATTTTTTCTAAAATTGTATTAAACCTTTAACTGCTCCCTTTTGCCATTTACAAGACTTTCCCTTACTCAAATTACTACAGAAACTCCGTTGTGTCGGATATTCAGAGGCTAAACCTCATAGCCTTGCAGCATTCCGAGTCAGGTAATCCCCGTTTAGCTGTGTACTAACAACAGCATGATAGATTGTCGGATATGGTTTCCACCCTTTACCATTGCCAATGGTTGCGTTACGATAATTTCCAGCTTTTGCTACTGATCTTCTGTATCAGAAGTATCTTAATATGACGAGTTTAGCTATTCTCATGTCAAAGTCTCTGCAACGACCACTTAGGTTGCCATTCAATCAATCAGGATTTTATCCTCGTATCTATATCTTTCATCTCATCATTCGGTCACAAATTTAAGAACTATCTGACTTATGACTTCCCCAACATGCTACACTCCCTGCCGTCTTTCGTTGAACAGATAAGTCGGGTGATGATAGGTTTTGGGAAAGTTACCTAATGCCTTGCTATCGACATATTTACTACACATCCACTACGGGCGCACAAATCACTCACACGGCGTTTTCCTACAACTAACGAATAAAATATTTTAGTGCATTTTTTCATAAAATCGGTATTCTGACTTTTCTCATTCTAGTCTTCAAATTTTCATACCACATCAACCTTCTTGTCAAGATTAAAAGTTAGCGGTTCACAAAATACACCTTATGCATTCATTTTTTCAAGTAGAATTCCATTATAAAGACACCCTTATTTTGTCATTAGTATATTTGGGGAGCGACAGTCCCTTTTTTCCCAAAGCCATCCCACTTTTTCATACATCTAGTAACAGTCCATTTAAGTCTCTGTTTGATTTCGAAGCAAGATAATAAGAATGCTTGCCGATTATTCAGTCATTTTCTCGGGTTAACATCACATTCTTTACATGAGTCCCGTAGAGAACTGATTATAGCCGTGTTTCAGCAGTAGTATTGTTGCTCTAGAACAAATAGTTCTTTCTTGATTATGTTTTGCAGCACATAATTCCGACATGATTAATAGTCAGATATTGTTTTCACATTTGTTATTATCTATAAAAATTCTTCCATTATAATAAGAGATATCTTTGGCAGCAAAAGAGAACTATGATAGTCTATTAAGTCAAATAATAACAGTCATTCTCCTTGAACCATTAAAGCGGTAAAAGCCTTTGCTTCCGAAACATTGTCTCCAGTACCAATCAAGTAGTATTTACCGCACTGATTATGGTTGGATCTGCAAAACAGATTTCCTCACCTTAAGTTTTCCAGTAGAGTCTTTTTCAGATAACTGGAAACATTCCATTACTATTCAACCAATAAATATCATACGTTTATGCTTTACTCTTCTTTAATTATGATATCATTCTAGCAATGCTACTACACACCAAAGAAATGCTAACTGCCCATGATAATCACCAATACAACGCTTGCGATCATAGTAATACTGTTTGTCATTCTTTCGGTCCGTTCCAATGCAGATTTCAGTCACATCTCCATCCTCGTTTACATACGGCACCAAGGTGAGCCATGCCTTGCGGGCTAATGGTGCATATTCTTTGGCATTCAGCCAACCGTTTTTCACTCCCTTGATGAACGCAAAAGTAAACATCGCAGAACCGGAAGTTTCGGCCCAACAATCGGGTTGGTCAATCAATTGATTCCAAATCCCCCTGCTGTTTTGGAAATCTTTCAAACTGTTCATCATCGTCAGATATCCCTGCAAGATGCGCGGACGGTCCTTATGCTTCTTCGGCAGATATTGTAACAACTCGGCCATACCTGCAGCAATCCAACCGTTTCCGCGTCCCCAATAGAAAGGCACATCAGGAGCGTGATAGAACAAACCATTAGGCCGCTGCAATTCATTCAAGTATAATACCATCTCCTTAGCTGCTCTGTCTATATATTTCGAGTCTTTAGTAGCTTTATACGCCTCTATTTGTAAAATGGGAATCATGTACATATCATCAATCCACAATCGTGTCTGCCACGTATACCCTTTATCCGCCCACTCTTTTTGCTTGGGCTTGGCATCAGCCGGAACCTCCCACTGGCTGTCCGCATAAGACATACCAAGATCAAAATAGCATTTCTTCTTTGTCACTTTATACAGTTTCAAAGGTAAACTGCCAAACGTATTTAAATCAACATGGTTCTTAGGAGGCAAATACTGTTTCTCTTTTGTCAATAAACAGTCAAATTTATCCTGAACAAGCTTTGCCAATCTGTCTTTTTTCGTCATTACAGCATATTCAAAAGCTGCACTATGCGTGAATGTTTCATAATACCCTATCCACTTACCTACATAAAGTGCATGCTTACTATTCACGAACCTGTAGGCCAAGCGACTTCCGACTTCCTCCGGAGTAAATCCATTGGGAAAATTTGTCAATAAATTCTTTTGAGCAAATATATTTTGAACAAACAAAACACTCAAACATATAAACAATAAATATACTCTTTTATTCATAGTCTCCATCTAAAAAAATAACACTAAAATACTACTCATAGGGAGGAAAATTCCTTATACTATCTATTCGTGGATATGATTCCCAAATACTGTCCCCCTTTTCGGAAGTTACTCTTACATCATTCGTCTGATATAGTAACTGATCCAATCTGCCTCTTAACTCTGACAATACACCCTTATATTCTGGTTTTTCAATACAATTATCAAGACAACAGGGATCATTCTCAATGTTATATAACTCCTCATAAGGTCTGAAACCGACAGTACGGATGAAATATTGTACACCATCGCCATTCTCCCTGTTATTAATAAAAAACTGCTTAGTAGGTGAACCGTCTATATCGAAATAACCAGAATGGGCCTTTGCCAAATTGTTGTTTTTATCCAAAGGTGTCGGATCACCTGCTGGCCATCTTTCCGGATGAAAGTTCCTTATATACAAATAATTTCCTTTTCTAAGGCTTCTTATTGGATAACCTAAGTTTGCATACCGTGAAGAGCTATGTCTTTCTCTTCCAAAATAGACAGCTTCTCTTTTCTGTTCTTTGTTTTCCATTAAGAAAGGCAACATACTTTTGCCTGACATGTGCCCATAGGAAGAACGATTTATACCTGCTGCGTCCAACATCGTTGGAGCAAAATCTACAGAACTAACAATTTCGCTAGTATTCTTTCTTTTTATCTTGTCTCCCCAACAGATGGCTAATGGAACATGTACCCCGGCATCGTAACAGGTAGCTTTTGCATTTGGAAAAGCCATACCGTTATCAGCAGTCACTATAATCAATGTATTATCAAACAAACCTTTTTCCTTCAGAAAATCAATTATCTTTTGTAATTGTGCATCCTGATATTCTATTTCTACCGAATAGTCCAATAAATCACCTTTAACAACATCATGATTAGGCAAGAAACCCGGTACACTAACGATTGAGAGTGATTTATTCTCTTTCTGCCATGAATCACGTTCAAAACCTCTATGTGGTTCATTAAAGCCTACCCAAAAACAGAATGGTTGTTTTTTATCGCTATCTTGATAAAACAATTTAAAGTTTTCAACATAGTCTATATTGGATATGCCACTATAGGGAGGGGTCAGTTTTTTCTTATTAAAAGCTTTTCCTGCGGGATTTACCCCTCTTTCCTTACAATCGCCTGGTGCCCACCCCTTACCAGTATAACCTACGTTATAACCATTAGCAGTCAGAATATCTGTATAGCAAACTATATCTTTTGGAAAATATGAACAATGAGTTCCTGCCTCCTTTATTTGCCAAGGATACATTCCTGATAAAATAGATGCTCTGGAAGGACTACTACCCGGAGATGTCACATAAGCATTCTGAAACAAGCATCCCTGGCTAGCTATATAATCAAATGCCGGAGTCTTAACAAAAGAATTGCCATAAGCCGAGCAATGAGGGAAAGATTGATCGTCAGCAATGACAAACAATATATTTGGAGTACTTCTCACCTCCTTGGGATGATTGATGACTATCTCTTCACTCGGTTTGCTGCACGATAAAATACTCGTCAACATGGGAGCAACTATTTTAATTAGATTTGAATTATTCATTGTCGTTTCTCACAAAAGTAATAACAAATTATTTTCTCACGGAAAATTTATAGATACAACGGCTCTCATACTTCTCTCCCGGCTTCAGCAATGCGGAGGGCCATTCCGGCTTGTTAGGAGAATCGGGATATTTCTGTGTTTCCAGACAGACAGAGGCACGACGGTTATATACGATACCTTTCTTACCTTTTACCGTTCCGTCCAAGAAGTTGCCGGCATAGAATTGAAGACCTGGCTCGTTGGTATAAATATCAAGTACAATGCCGGTCTGAGGTGATTCAAGTGTGGCACACACTTGGGAAACATCACCTTTCGTATTAAGCACCCAGTTATGGTCGTAGCCCTTGCCGTACTTCAATTGAATGAACTCATTGTCGATACGCGCTCCAATGGGTGTGGGCTGACGAAAATCCATGTCTGTATTCCCTACTGAAGCAATTTCACCGGTAGTCATAAAGGTGCTGTCCACGGGAGTGTAGGCATCAGCATAGATGGTCAGCAGATGGTCAGAGTTGCCTGTAGCGGGATTGCCATTAAGGTTAAAGTAGGAATGATTGGTCAGATTAACCACGGAGGTGTGGTCTGTCTCGGCGTTGTAGCAAATGTCGATGGCGTTGTCATCTGTCAGTGTGAATGTAACCTTGCAGGCAAGATTGCCGGGGAATCCCTCTTCGCCATCTTTTGCCAAATAGCCTAGTTCCAGCGTCTGCCCATCCACTTGTTTAGCATCGAACATTCGAGAATTGAATCCCTTCAAACCACCGTGCAAGCAGTGACCATAATTATTTTGAGGTAATTGGTATTCCACTCCCTCAACGGTGATTCTACCTTGGTTGATACGGTTGCCATATCGACCGATGGTAGCACCAAAGTTGTTAGGATGATTAACATAATCCTGAATAGAGTCGAAGCCCAAGACGACATCGCGCATAATACCCTCTTTGTCCGGTACCATTATCGAAACAATGCGTCCACCAAAGTTGGTGATGCAAATCTCCATGCCATTTGTATTCTTCAACACAAACAAATACGTCTGTTTACCATCCACTTCCATGCGAAAGTCTGCTGGATTCAGTCCGGAAACCGTGTTACCATCGGTCTGCTTATCGGTACAGGCTGCTACCAGTAGCATAAAACCTGCTATTAAAATCATTATTCTGTTCATATCAATTAAAGTGTCTATATGTTTATTTCTTCTGTAAAAATTGCTTCGTACGACTAAGTGAAAACTACTACTGTGAGGTCATATTTAGCCCGGCGCGAAGAGTTCGTGATAACAATTTACTACCATAAAAATAGTTCCAACAAATATATTGCTCCACTTCCGAACAATAGCCGACTTTGGCAATGCCGCACATGTGGTCTTCAAACGACAATAATTACCACATAAAAAACAAACATGTAATAGCGGACATACTCATCACCAGTTTTATTTATATTGAGTCCATAAACTACCTTTCTTTTCAAAATAGGGAATAGAGGAATATTTTCACAACAACTATACTATTGATACCGTCACTTTAATATACCTCCATTCTCATTCTGTTGTACTAGTTGATGATACAAAAATCAACTAATCAACTTTATCCATATCAGCTTCGGCTTCTTCCCAAGTTTCCCATACAGGAATGGAGGGATCATAGCCGTCATAGCCATAATTTTGCCACAACCTTCCCTTGTTGTTAGCTTTGATTTCTCTTTCAGGGATAGGCCAGTAAATATTTTTCTTATCTATAATATAGTTAAGCTGAGATTTGGCAGCATCGATTACAATTGTTACACCCTTATTGTACATGCCATAGCGGATACAACGCTGATACCAATAGCTACCGCCAATTAGATCAGTGCCTTCCTGTTTGTCAAAGGTCGCCAAATCGTAGGTGTTACCCCATTCGTCAGGACGACCACTACGGGCCAAGCAGAGTGACACACGGGTAAGCTCTACGTTACGGAACTCTTCCCAAAATAATTCACGGGCACGTTCATTCATGATGTCACCAATCGTAATATTTCCCCCATAGAGTTGAGTACAATGAGCACGCTCACGGATAATGTTAATATCATCCTTGATAGTGGCATCGCTCGGATTAAGGTAAAATTTAGCCTCAGCACGCAACAGATAGGCTTCAGCAAGACGATACAGATACCAATCACCATAACCACCATCAGAAGCTCCGTGGTGACCATCAGAACCGTTAATATTGGCCTCTCGAACAGGATCATCCAATTTCCAAATGTAATGGGGAACATCGTACCAACGTCGGATAGTATCCGAACATAACAACTTCCCTTGTTCATCAAACAGTCTCAACGGCTGGCCAAAATATTTGGAAGCCTTATTATTGTATTTGAGTGATTCCATAGTTACCCAGTTACCATACTCTACACTGTGGCGCAAGTCAGTCTGATCCATTTTACCATTTACGACCCATACTCCTTTTTGATAGAACCATGTAGGGCGAGCTCTGGCTACACCGCGACCCATAGCTCGCATATAGTCATATTGAGGATTATAATCTTTGTTGTTGCGCTTGATATTTATCAAACCTTGTTTACCATCGGGAGTTTTTAAACTGTTATTGAAATAGAATGGATAAAAATTCCGCATAGTTGGATTAGCCAAAAATGATTCTTTAGCGAAACCACGGTTCGGCAATCCCATGATTACCTCTTTATTGCTGGTAAGTAATTTGTTTTCCGGACGATGCAGATCCCAGATAACATTACGGGTAATGGGCCATGTCTCTGGTTCTCCTCCTTCCCAAAATGTACCGAAGCTCTCGGTCATCAGTGAATAACCAGATTTGTTTATGATGATGTCCAATTGGTCCTTCGCCTTCTGGTATTCACCTCTAGCCAAATAAAGTTTGGAGAGCAGCATGCGACAAGCACCTTTATTCACTCCACCAATCAAGTCCATATCCTTTTGCTCGGGCACCCATTTTATGGCAAATTCCATATCCAGAATCAGACGATCCAAAATAGCATCACGTTTGGTAGAGCGGAAGTTCAATTTGGGTACTTCAAGAAGTTTAGTCATGAAAGGTACATCCCCATACTGGAATACCAACAGATAGTAACGGAATGCACGATGGAAATAGGCCTGACCAATATACTTATTCTTGATTTCCTCACTTAAATCTATATTGTCTATGTAGGTCAAGATTGAATTGGCATTGCGAATACCCTTGGTTGTTTGATCCCAAAAGAACCAAAGGGTACTTACACGACTTAGGTCCTGCTGTGTACTTTGATCACTATTAGGTGTCAGTTTTTGAGCTACATTATCCAATAAGTCCGTCTTATCAGTAAGAGATGGGACCATTAAATCGGAGAATGTGTATTCCGATACAAGAGGAAATAAATCATCGCCACCTGTCGTATAATAACGCTTCAACTGACGGTCAGCAATAGCCAATACGGACTTCAAACCGGATTCGGTAGAGTATGTCTGTTCCGGTTCATAGAATGACAATGGATCAGCCTTCAGAAAACTTTTTTCACAGCCAGTAAATATCAACAATGTACCGGATAACAGCACCAAACTATTGAATATATTTTTCTTAATGAAACTTTTCATATCTGTTTGTTTTTAGGTTTAAAATGATAAGTTAAGTCCCAGCGAGTAAAGACGGGTACCCAGACCACCGGTTTCGGGATCACCATATTCCCAGTCTTTGGCCCATGTAGCAACATTGCGTACAGTACCGGATATTTTCACACGCTCAATGCCCCATTTCTGTGTCAGTTTTCTAGGCAGTGTATATCCTACAGCAATATTTTCCAAACGGATGAAGGAGCGATTATACAGCATACCGGGTTTCTTGGCACCATCAGGACCATTGGCATCGATTCTTCCGTACTTATTAGTCGGATTGTCGATGGTCCAATACTCTTTAGCTTGCAAACAGGCAGCAGCGTATGACATGCGACCACCATCATCGTCATTATTTAAGTAGTTGGTAGAAAGAGCCTTATGACCCATACGGGAGTAGATATTGATGGAAACGGTTAAATCTTTCCAAAGTACGAATTCGTTACGCAATGACCAGTTAATGGGAGGTGTGGTTGTTCCCAGAAACTGCTTGTCGTCATCGTTATAGACGATAGTTTGCACACTGCCATCAGCGTTATAGATATCGTTCTCCGGATTGTTCCATACCTTCGGGTCGCCCGGCTGCTGCTTGTATTTGGCTGCCTCTTTCCATTCATCGTTCTGCCAAATGCCGATCACTTTATAGTCCCATATTTGGTTGATGGGTTTTCCGATGAACCAACCGTTAGCAGTATAGTCAGATTCCTTTTGCCCGATTACATTACTATTAGCATCCAATACGTTTTCGTATTCATAAAACAGGTGCTTGATTTTATTCTTATTATAGGAGAAGTTGAACGTTGTATTCCATTCAAAATTCTTTTGCTTGATGTTTACCGTATTCAAGGAGAATTCAAAACCAGTATTGTTAACTTGCCCCAAATTGGTAGTAATATTGTTGAAACCGGTAAAAACTGGCAATGGTTGTGACATAATCATGTCGTTGGTATTCATCGTATAAAATTCCATTGTACCGGTAATACGATCATTTAGGAAACCAAAATCCAAGGCAAAATTCCACGATTTTGTCTTCTCCCATTGCAAGGTAGGATTTGCCATACGGCTTGCCATTAGATAGCGCATTAATTCTACTTCACCAGTAGATGTAAGATAACCCATATAATCGCCACTACCTGCACTAAGATTTGCCAATGCCGTGTAAGGATCCGCCAATGAACGATTACCGTTACTACCATAGGAAGCACGTAACTTACCACTGCTCATCACATTCTTGATTTTTTGGAAAAACTTTTCGTTAGAGAAAGTCCATGCAACAGCTACAGAAGGGAACCAAGCATAAGGATTGGTAGAACCGAATGCAGAATAACCATCGCGGCGGATAGATGTGGTCAGCATATAACGGTCATCATAGGAATAGAACAGACGGCCTAATAAACCGTCAGCAGTCTCATGCGAGTCAGTGGTTGAATAGGAACTGCTCTCTTTAGAACCATTCTGTGTATTATGGAATCCCAATGCATCTGAAGGCTGAATGTTGCGTGCCTCAATGCGGTCGGACCAACGTTGGCGTTCCTCTGCTTCTTGAGCTAAAGTTACAATAAAGTGATGCTTTTTATCAAAAATTTTGTCCCAAGTGATAGTGTTGTTCAATGACCAATCAAAACGTTTGGCATGTTCACGATCGGCACCACGATTGTTAGGATTGCTACCTGGCAGGTCTGCTGACATGAAATAGCGCTCATAGAAAAATTGATAACGCGGTGCAACATTGAACTGATAGGTGATGCCAAAAGGCAGTTTTACTTTAGCGTTAAAGATAGAATTCAGCACCGTATATCCTTTTTCCAGATCTAAATATTGTTTTTGGAAATCATAATTATAACCGCGCTGTGAATAAGTTTCGTCATTCGGATATTGAATAGGATTCCCATCTTCATCGGCATAATCCGCGTAAGGACTATTACGCATGAATTGACCTTCGTCCATGTCAATACTGCCATCAGTACGATCTTGGAAATTGACATTGGCTCCTATCTCGAACCAATTAGTTACTTTGGCATTCAATTTCATATTGGCACGAACAGCACGATAGGTATCATCAATCAAGGCGCCTTCGTTACGCAGATAGCCCAAAGAGAAGTAATAATCCACTTTCTCAGAAGCACCGCTGACACTGGCATTGTAGTCCTGATTGAAACCCAAACGAAAGGCTTTGTCCTCCCAATCCACAGTCTTGCCTGACAGAATATTTTCAAGCACATTACCTGTGAATCCCAAACGCTTTGCCCAAATGCTCAAATCGCTTTCTCCAGATTCGTTGCTAGTATAACCTCTCCAAATATCCAAATCAATATTCGTCAACTTATCGGGATTCGTATAATAGTCATCCATACCTTTATATACACCAATTTGGTAGTCGTCCCAATTACCTTCTGCATTAGCTCCGTAAGTACTTTTAGCTTTCCAGTCTGCATAATGCTGCAAATATGCAGAAGGACTAAATCGTTCACGGTAAGCGCTTCGTTGTGTCAGACCAATATTTGTGCTGACGTTTACTACCGGTTTACCTCTCTTTCCTTTTTTAGTCGTAATGATAATAACACCATTGGCTGCTTTGGCACCATACACAGCTGCCGCAGAAGCATCCTTCAATACATCAATCTGACCAATATCGTCAGGATTGATTTCAGAAAGTTCGCCATAGAACATCATACCATCTAATATTAACAAGGGTGAGTTGTGATTACCATCCGTATAAACAGAACGTTGACCGCGGATATTCATGGAACCACCACCCTTGGCATCAGCATTGTAACCTATGGCCAAACCTGGTGTACCACGAAGAATATCTTGTACAGTTTTGGGATTTTCATTAGCTATTTTATCCGGACGCACCTGTATTACAGATCCGGTAAGGTCTTTCTTACGCATGGTACCATAACCAACTACCACAACCTCTTCCAAGGCTTGGGCATCGTCTTTTAACATAATTTTAAGTGGTTGTCCTCTAAATACCACTTCCTGCGTCTGCATTCCAATATAAGAAACAATCAATGTTTCCCCCGTTTTACCTTTTATAGAAAAATTCCCATCAACATCGGTTATGGTTCCTGTAGTAGTTCCTTTTACCATAATAGTCACCCCCAATAGAGGATCATTGTTCGCATCTATGACAGTCCCTTTTATCATCATATTCTGGGCATATATAACATGTGCGAACATACAACAAAATAAAAATAAAACTTTTTTGACCATGTTTAATATTTTATTAGATTAAAAGTTTACAGAGGATTTTATCCCATATAAATAACTCATAGTTTTGCAAAATGCAAAAGAAGTAGAATGAAAAAAATCATTTTATTATACCATAGGCGTATTAAATTAAGTTTAACATTATGTCAAAAAACAAGATTATTATCTCTAAAATATATAAAGAGAAATCCAAAATACTTTTTTCATTTATCCTTCAAACAATCCTTTTAATTCAACTATACCCCAATAAAAATTCTTATTATCACAATCTCTATCTTTACCTTTTTCATTCATGTCATGAAGATTATTATCTTCTATTAATTGAGTTCTGTCCTGTTGAAAACCTTATATTTATCCTTTTGGATGAGACAAAAGTAGAAAAATCGACCAAATTATAATACTACAAACAAACCAATTAATGGAAAATTAGTCCCAAACTAATTTAAGAATTAAAAAGATCCTTTAGGATAAGCTCTAATGCCTATTTGGGCTATATAAATGAATCCAACATAGATACCCAACAAGTTAACTATTATAGATTATTCTTTCTTCTATTGAACAAATTGTTTCTTCTTTAATTCATTAACCAATCAAGCTCTGATCTCTCCATTCATTATTAATATGAGATAAAACACTTATTTATATAAAGTCATAATAATCTTTGAAAAAAGACCTTTGCATGAATTATACCTCAAGCTTATGTTGGAGTTCATCTTTAGACAACTTCGCTCTTCTTCCCAGTCGAACGCGTCAAGTTCCTCCATGTACAAGTTGATATGTTCGTCTAAACGTCTGATGCGGTCATCCAATTTGTTAAGCGTAAAATTGTTGTCCTTAGCATTGACTGCCTTGAGCTTGCTACCATCTATAGAGATATAAGACTTTAAGAAAAGCTTTAGTCCCATACAGAGCTTGTTGAACTTCTTGAATACCTTTGTTATGCTGTCTTTGTTATCTTTACGACAGTCGAATATGGTACGAAAATCCGGATACAGTTTACCAAGTAGCCACATGACCTCCAGGTTACACTTGCATTCACGTGCTAATTTTCTTGATGAACGGATTTGATAAAAGTAACCATAGATATACAGTTTCAAAAGATCGCGAGGATCATAACCGGGTATACCTGTACCTTTGGGGATACTTTGGACAAAGTCAAGGGGGGGCATGTCCAGACTATCTACAAATACATCAAACAAACGCACAGAGGCATCACCTCCACATATTCATCTATGCAGTCGGGAAAAATACTTCTTGTCTGCGGTCTTCGCTTTTTTGTATGTCATAAGCATGGCCTTTATTTGCTTTCAAGGTACAAAAAGTAGTGAGACTACATAGAATATAGTGTTAAACCATGCTATAAAAATGGGAAATCTTCATACTTACTACTGCAGACTTGTCGGCCTATAAGTTTTTCGGACAGCCTCCCCAGTTCTACTATGATCCAATACAAAAAGGAAGACTATGAGCCTTGTGTACAAAAATAAACATACTGATCAGAAAAAGATAGAACATATAGTCCAATAAAAGCAACAATTTATTCATTTACAAAATAGAATCCTGATTATTAAACTGTGCTTGTGGAAAAACTAAGTCCCTTCTCCGAAAAAAGTAATATCTTTGAGTGCATAAATTAATTCGTCCGGCTATAGGCATTCTTTCGTCCGGCTATAGGCAAACGCAACGTCGCCTATAGGCAAACTTGCGTCCGGCTATAGGCGGACGAATTAATTTATGAAGAGAAAGAAATTATCTGTAGAACAAGAAAAATATAAAGTAACTATGAGCGTTTATTACGATTTATACACGAGTGGTAATCCACAGAAAAAGGAGGAGCAACAGGCACTTTATGCACGTGTTATTCCGTCAGGCACCATTAATGCCGATAAGTTCGTTGAACTAGTATCCAAATCCAACGGCTTCAGTCCAGCCACAATAGAAGGTTGCCTGCAAGCCGTCAGTGATGAGCTACAACACTGGCTCGCGCAAGGCTGGACCGTAGAAGTCGGGGAAATCGGACATTTCTCCCTATCACTGACATGTGACCGTCCGGTGATAGAGAAGAAAGAAATTCGTTCTCCTTCCATCCATTTAAATAAGGTGAACCTGCGCATTAACAAAAAGTTTCGTGAGAGTCTGGAACCATTGCAACTGGAACGCATAGAGTCACCCTATCGTACTAATAACGATTCCAACGAAGAAAGATGCCGTACCCTCCTGATACAACATCTGGACAAACATGGCTGTATCACCCGTACCGATTTCATGAGATTGGCAGAAATCAGCCGCAACAAAGCAATTGAACTACTCAATAAGTTTTTGAAAGAAGAGATAATCCGGAAGTATGGAGGAGGAAAAACTGTCGTATATCTAAAGAAGTAGTTTTTCTAATAGTACTATCACACTACAAGGCAAGCTTATAGCGAAAAAAACGTTCATTATCAACAATATACGAATTATTAATTATTTGTTTAACGCACTTTCGAAAAATAACTTGCACAGTAATTTCAGATGCCATATCTTTGCATCGTGATCACAAAACAGAAACTCGATTTATAAACTATTTAAAAAACTAAAATTAAATTATGGCACTGAAATATGTAGTCAAAAAAACAACCTTTGGTTTCGACGATACCAAAGCAGAAAAATATGTAGCGCGTCCGTTCAATGTAGTCAACGTTGATTTTAAGATGCTGTGCGATCAGGTAACCAAAGTAGGATTCGTTCCACGCGGTACAGTAAAAGCCGTCCTTGACGGACTCATTGATTCTCTGATAACGTATATGGAAATCGGAGCATCCGTCAACTTGGGGGAATTTGGAACTTTCCGTCCTTCCTTCGGATGCAAAAGCCAAGAAAACGCAGAGGAAGTCACTACGGAAACATTGAAAAACCGTAAAATCATCTTTACTCCGGGGGAGTTGCTGAAAAATATGATAAAGTCTGTCAGCATTCAGAAACTGGATGTAACCAGAAACAGCAGTTCTGCTCCTTCAGGTGGTGGTGAAGAAGGCGGAGGAAACGAAGGCGGTAATGACGGCGGTGATGAAGCACCGGACCCGACAGTATAAGGAATCATTTTATATTGTTATATTTAGAGAAAGAGGATGTCTCCAATCAGTGGGGACATCCTCTCCTTTTATACAACTTATACAACAGAATATATCTGTTTTTTACTTATTGTTCAGCAAAGCATAAGCACACCACAAGATAGGTGCCTGTCCATGATAATCTCCGGCAATGCGAGGACGGTCCATATAATATTGCTTACTGTTTTTCTTTCCCGTTCCGATACAAACTTCGGTAAGGTCATTTTTATCGTCTATATAATTGCACAGGCCCAACCAGGCTCTGCGTGCAACGGGAGCAAATTCTTCTTTATCCAACCATCCGTTCTGAACACCCAAGATCATAGCATAGGTAAACATTGCAGATCCGGATGTTTCAGTCCAAAAGTCGGGCTGGTCTATCAGCTGATTCCACAATCCGTCCTTGTTCACATATTTCTTCAGATTGTTCATCATCAAAAGATAGCCTTTCATTATCCGGTCTCTATTCGGATCATTTTTCGGCAGGTTGAACAGTAGCTCTGTCATACCCACAGCCATCCAGCCATCTCCGCGTCCCCAATAGTAAGGCACATCCGGTGCATGGTAGAAAAGGCCGTTAGGGTGTTGCAATTCGTCCAGATACAGAACCATTTCTTTGGCAGCCCTATTGATGTATTTAGGATCACCGGTAGCCTTATAAGCCTCAGACTGCACGATAGTAATCATATACATATCGTCAATCCAAAGACGAGTTTGCCAGGAATATCCCTTTTTATCCCATTTGCGTTCTTCTTCATTCGCATTGGCAGGAAGCTCCCATTGAGTGTCGGCGTAAGGCAATCCGAGGTCCAGATAACGTTTATCCTTCGTTATATTATAAAATCTGAGAGGCAGACAACCAAACATATTCTGGTCTACGTGTATGGGTGGAGGAAGGAGTTCTTTTTCCAGGTGGAACAATAGTTCGAAACGATTTCTCAATAGCTTGATCAGCTCTTTGTTATTCGTCAATTCTGCAAAACGGAGAGCTCCGTACCATGTACATACTTCAGCATAATGTATTCCTCTATCAAAATATAGCTGATGTTTAGTTTCCATCAAGCGTCTGCTCAATTTATTACCAACAGTCTTAGGATCTGCTTTTACAGGAAAATCTCCAAAATAATTTTGAGCAGTAGCAATACTGGTTGTACAGAAAGCAGCCAGTAACAATACACAAATTAAATAATAGTTCTTTTTCATCATTACAATTGTTTCTATATAATTAATTATTCACGTTATTATCAGATTACAATCCCGCCACCGGTATCCAGCGGCTTATAGAAGACACATCACTGACTGCTTCCTCTTCTTTATTGTCGGTAATAGAGAAATTGACCAATACCTGTCCCGAAGAAATAGTCAGGCTGGAACGGGGGACAGAGATTTCGGCAATATAACCATAGTTGTCAATACGATCTTCATTGGTGTCATTGCACACATAAGTTTTCACTTCTACCCCCATCTCCGCATTGTTCCACTTGCCGGCATAAGTTTCGGTACTTTTCAATCCATCCATTGATACTTGTATCCGTTTAGCACCGTTCGTCAAACTTTTACTATCATCCGGAGAGAGATAAACAGTAGCATAATCACCTCTCAGCAAGCTCCGGTCAAGTACTTCCACCAGGAAATATACATTCTTGTCATCACACGAACAGCGGAGAGTTCCCTGCACTTGCGATTTTTCTCCGACAAAAAGCGCATGATCCGTATTCACCCATTCCTTATTGTTGCCATCCACCTTTACGTTACGGCGTACTGCATTGATACGATGATTAAGAATAAATTGTGATAACATGATTGTTCCATTAGAAGTATCAGGCATCGCTCCCACCAATTGATGCGGATTTACCAAATTCAACGTTCCCCAATACCCCTTACCTGAAAACGGTGAATAAGCACTTCCAAAATTACGCGCTTTGGCATCCCCCATTTTCATATAGAAAGTAGAAGATTTGTTATACGAAAGCACAGTCTCACCCGATGGAAACTGAGATAAATATGGAGCGCTGCCTAAAAAAGACAAATTGTCGCTATCAGCCGGTCCTTCCTGATCCGCATCAAGATGATCCCATTCACCATCTTCGCCGGAATAAGCCAGTGATATATAATATGTTCCACGGTTATTAGTCTCTACAGCGGCCGCCAGTTCATTACTACCTTTAAGTTGAATAACAGACGGCATCTGATGATTGAAGTATGTTTTTCCGTCTTGTTCCCACTTCATTCGTATCACATAGTAAGGGATACTTCCAAATGAAGGCGTCCACGTTTGACCGCCATCTCTGGATATGACCATTGCAGTTCCGGTGTCTTTGCCTTCAATACCCGTACGGCTACTGTCCGTGAAATAGCAATGGATTTCTCCCGAGGACAATTCCAGCAAATACGGCTCCCAGTTGACACCTTGATACACTGAGACCGGTTCACTCCACGTAACGCCATTATCGGTACTACGTCTCATTTCAATACCTGCATCATTAGGTAAGTCTCTATACCCATTATTAGCCCTATAGGAGGCTACGGCCAGAATATCTCCGTTGGAAAGTACCAGCCCATCACAATTTGAATAACGCCGGTCATTCTTTTCACCTTTACTGTCGATAATACTGTAATTTGTAAACAGCTTGCCTTTATAACTCCATGTTTTAAAGTCCGTACTGGTCGCATAAGAACAACTGGCACCAATCTGATTGTTGTGATAGAACATGATATAACCATCATTAGCCAATTTCTTAACCCGTACATAATTAGGTTTGGCAGATTTTAGTACACTCTCTCCCAATTGTGAATACGTCCGAAAGTTCATCTTCAAGGACGAACGCGAAGTAACATCAGCGTGCGAATTAATCACCGGGACACCTTGATTGAGTTTGTCGACAGGAGTAATATGAGCAACAAATGGTTGTTCCGGTTCTTCTTGATCGCCCTTATTACCAGTTCCGCCACCATCACCTCCCTTATGATCCAATGCATCCTCTCCACCACCTCCACAGGCCATGGCTGTAGCGCAGAAAATAACCAACAATACAGCTGTTTTCAATAATCCTTTCATAGTACTATTTTTGAGTAGTGATTAAATATGATATTTACGATACATTCTCTTGGCTGTTTCCACCGGATCAACACCAGTCTCAAGCACATACTTATTATGTGCATTCACCCATGCCTTCTCCGCTTGAAACGAGTCCGGAACAGTAAGTGAACGTCCTTCCAATGTACCTTTAAGATAAGCGATGTAATTAGTCCAGCGAGGCAGATAATAATCCTTCAACAGTCCGCCCCATTCCTTGTGGGCATAGTCGCGCACCGGACTAAGCGTCTCCGTCCATGTCCCGATCAGCATACGGGCATTGTGCTCATACAAATCCTGCAATTCAGGCTGTTTTGACTTCGAACGGGCCATATCCAGCCAGCGTCCCACGAAGAAGCATTCGTGGGTGGACAGTAACTCATTTTGATCCCTAATCAGCTGCAGAAACCTCTCCGACCAGTAATCAAACTGTTTCGTATCTTTCGCCCGATAAGCATCCACCAGATTGTAATATGCTTCCCGCCCTAAATCCGCAAGATACTGACGAACGAAATCGACTGCATCATACTGATAAGTTGACGTCTGCTTCAGACGGTCTGCACTTTGCAAGAATAATCCTACTCCCTGGGCAAAGAGCTCCGGATCATAGAAAATCCGGCATTGACTCCAGGCAGAAGCCGTGATTTTATCTCTTTTCAAGCTGGGAGGGGCACAAAAGACCGACTCTGACGGACGGCGATGACCGGTATAAGTACCATAAGCTGTACGGTGGAAAATAGTCCACGCCTCTTTCAGATTTTCATCTTCCACACCATAACGACGCACTGAATACTCTTTCAACCAGACATCCAGATTCAAATGCTCCGAACGCCAGCGCATTTCATTCAACAAATCAAATACTACCGGATTCACCTCGATGCCTTCCGGGGTAGAGCTGGTTCCTTTCATGCTCGGTGATGCCGCCGAATCCTTCTGACCATCTACCGGACCGGTAGCTATAGCGTCCAGACGCCCGTGCAGACCAATGTTACCTCCATAATTGGAAATATGCGACCATAACCACGGGAAGCCATCAAAGCCCTTGCGCTTCCGCCAGTTATCCCAAAACTCGGCAGCAAGATCAACGATCAGCGTATTCTTTCTGTCGAGTCCTGCCAGCAATTCCTTTTTCGGATTTCCCAACCATGCCTGAATCACCCACGTCGCATCCGGATTATATCGTTTCATGGCCGTCTGTACCCGGCGAGCGGCATCTGTTACGTCAATGCCCCCGGTCTTTCCACCTTCGTGAAAGAGATCACCGCCAAACAAGTCCGCTTTCCCATAAAGCTTCTCATATTCAGCATACCACACCTTTGCCATTTTTTCAAACAACGGATCGGCAGGATCGAGCACAGGAGGACGTTGAAGCGAGTTCCACAGTCCCTGTTCCACCAAGCGGGCTTCCGGATATTTTTCTTTCAACGAAGAAGGAACCATCCCAAAAAATCCCTGAAAAACAGGCTTCATCCCATATTCACGCATACGGGCAAGTATTTTCTTCTGTAAGACTATCTGCTCCTTAAACCATTCATCGGGCAACGGACCACCGATATTCTCAAGATTACCCATCAGCAACCAACCGAAATAAGCCGGTCCACACAAGAACTCCTTTACTTCCGGAAGCGTATACCCGAATTTCAACAGCGTATTCCGCCATACAGCCTCCGCCCCAACCATAGCCATCGGCATATTGATACCGCTCAAAGCCATCAGATCTATTTCACGTTCCCAACGTTTCCAGTCCCAAAAGGCCGTGGTATAACTAAATGTGCAATAATTCATGTAAAAATTATCGGATAGTTTAGTCGCATGACGTTCTTTCACCTGTGGCAGATCAACAGGCAATTGAGGTAACTGGTCTCCACAGAAAGAGACATGGGCATGACAGTAATACTTCAGATACCAGTTAATGCCAAAGGCGGCACTTACATAATTGTTGGCACGCACTGTGACTTTGCGCCCGCCACCATACAGTTCAAAATAGTCGCCTTCATCAGAAGAAGAACAGATCTCAATCTTAAACCGGTCGGAAAGCCCTTCCTGAAGACGTTCCAACATTTGCTTTACCGGATTAGCAGCCTCAACAATCGCAGCAAAGAGCAGGAAGACTAAAAGTAAAAAGTGTTTTTTCATGGTTAACCCTATCACCCATGGTCATATACAACCATGGCAATCTTTAACTACATATTCATCAAACAACTCTATTTTCTTGTCGGTTGTGGTCCAAAGTAGGAACGTTTCATTCCTCCAAAGTCCAATACAATCTTTTGCAATACAGTTCCGGCATCTCCACAGATTATTTTCACGGTATGCTTACCCGGCTTGTCGATATGCAAAGTTGTTTTATTGATTCTACAGTTCTTCAATACGCTCTCATACCAGATTTGCGCATATTCAAAAGAAGATGTAGACGGATTCAAAACCGGTCCTTCGTCAATACATACACCATATTTGGTTTCGATATTCGTTGCTTCGTGTCCGGCATAGCCTCTGTCCTTGCTTGTCACGAATGTAGGCAACACATATGTATAGACATCAACCGAACCTTGCTCGAAAGTATAGAAGTCATACTCCAGACGTGGTGTGCTACGTCCTGCAGTACGTTGTGGGGCAGCCGTCGGATCACCCAACTGAATAGCCGTATTCTCTATCCCCAGATTAGGAATGGTTCTCATCTTGATCGCCTTATTTTCCACTTTCCGGTGGAAACTTGCCGCATCGATAGAGACATATCCGTTATGTTCCACAAATAAAGTATCCATTTCGGCAAGGGATGGAGAAGAAGGATTGAATACAGAGATGTAAACATTCTCTTTCTCGCCCCGGTCGGAAGTAATTTCCAATACCCCGAATACTTTCTCTCCAACCGGTACTTTTGCCCAGTCTACCGATACTTCGATACGTTCCTCCGTAGCCGTTTCGCCTGCCTTCTTGCTCAATAAAATCCAGTTGTCCGTAACAGATGCCTTCCATTTCAACGGGCTTGCCCCTTTATTGAAAACATCCACATAATATGACTGACGCAGGTAAGTATTGAAACAAGGCAAGGAGTGGAAACTCTTCAGACCTTTCAGCACATCTTCTCCCTCTGCCATTACGCCCAGTGTAGCGTCAGATGCCAGTGAAGTCTTTCTTAATGCCGGAAGTTCAAAGTAAGCAGCGGCAAATCCCTGTTTCATTGTCATTACATGATCCCATTTGCCACCGAGCAGCGAATTATATCCTTGGGTAATGACTTGCAGACTATCATAACAAGCCTTCACTTTTTTCTCCAATTCGCTGGTAGACGCTCTTTGCTGAATGGAGTACCAACGGTTTCTCTGTCCGTCCAGTATCATTCTGTTCAGCAACTCACATCCTTTCACCGGATAATACAATGACTGGTAGAAGCAGGCCTTTTTCTCTTCCGGCAGCTTATTCAGAATCTTCTCTGTAATGCTTCCGATCCGGCGGTATTCACTCAGGCGTGAATCCACTTCCCTGTAATTCGCCAAGGAGAAATCAGTATCTGTATTCCGTTCTCTTCCATGCTTATCGGTAGCCCACTGATAGCCCCATCCCATAAACTCCGGTCTGCGGGCAAAAGCCAGTTTGTAGAATGAGTTGATCACATCCTGATACTCATTGCGGTATTCGTCACCCAGCATACCACACAACCATTCCGTGCGATAAGTAGCCGCTCTGTCAAAATTGAAAGAATCGATATCATAAGCCATCGACAGGAAGAAATCTACAGCAAACTCACATGATTTGATATCACCGGCATTGAGCAGCCAGATCCGGTCTGCCGTCATGTCATAAGCCTTGCGAAGTTCTTCGTACATCAGCGTGGGTGAAGTGGTGTTCATCCAAAGATGATCGTGAGGCTTGCCCAGATAGGAAGAATGATAATAAACACCCGAACGTCCCGAACGCTTCTGTTCTTTCGGACTGCTCAGACGCTTCATATAGCCATAGTTGTCGTCTGGCCATATAATCGTAACATCATCCGGCAGTTCCAGTCCCTCGTCGTATACATCCAGCACCTCTTTATAAGGAGTAAAGGCTTGCGGGATATCTTCGCCACGCTTACCCGTCGCATCAATCAGCATCTTTCTTTGTGCCATCAATGCATCTTGGAGCATCTGTTTTCTATCCGCCATATCATTGCTCGCATTCATCGCTCTGTCATGCAATCCGCGCAGAGCCAGAGTGTACACATTCTCAAAAGGAGCACATTCATTCGCACGTGCTCTCAGCACACTGTCTACTCCCGCTCTATTGTTGATGTAATCCCATTCGCCCATCTTGTCACGTTTCCACTCGCTTGCCGTGTTGAACAACAGCGGTTCGCAGTGAGAAGACCCCATCACGATGGCGAAACTATCTGCTACCAATCTATTCTCCGGTATACGATGAAATGCCATAGACGCATCGTGCATGGCCGGACACAGATAATTTGCCTGAAGACGGAGCAGTAACTCACAAATCTGCGCGTATGTTTTCGGTCCGAAGTTTCCACGTTCTTTCTCATAATTGTTCTTTGACCAGCGATAAAGTCCCCAGTCTTCGTCATTGATAAAGATACCTCTGAACTTGACAGCAGGTTCTTTTGAAATGAATTTATGAACGTTGACAGCCAGTTTTTTCTGTTGTTTTATCGGAGCATCGGCCCACCAGTACCAGGGAGACACACCTATCGCTTTAGATATGGAGAGAAGTCCGTAAGCCGTACCACGCCTGTCACTACCAGCTACGACAATGGCTTTCTTAATACCCGGTGCAGGATTATCAACCGTTTCTATCATATAACGTTCCCATCCACCGGTGATGGGAGTTGTGTCTATCTTCTTTTGGGCTACCAGCGCATTGATCCATGCGCTTTTTCCGACAGTTCCCACGATGATGGCATAACGAGCCGAGACATCACCCGGATTACTTGCTTGTGTTTTCAGGTCCTGTCCCGTCACACGACGAACGTCGTCTGCAAATAAAGTCACACTCTTACGAACGACAGTTTCATCCTTGCCATCAAAACAAACAACGACATTGGCAGCCGGTGAAACGATGGGAAAACTGTTTTTACCAGCGTTCTTATCCAATAATACTTGTGCTTCTGTTGATACAAGGCTACAGCAAAACAGCCCTACTAATAAAATCTTATTTTTCATATAAAAGTTAGATTGATAATCGACGCTACAAAGAAAACCAAAAATCAACAGAAGTAATAAAAGAAATAGACCGATAAATGGAATAATATGGTCAAAAGACCATTCCAGACGTGTTTTATCGCCAGAAAGAAGAAATAATGCGGTCGATTAATAACCAATAAGGAAGTGATTGACAAGTAAAGGGCGGAGACTGGCAAGCAACGTTTCACGCTGTTCCGGACCGGCGGCAAACAGAGCGGTAGACAGTATCTCTCCGACAGCCCCATTCTTTGTTACAACCGCTATCTGCCTGAGACCTTCAACAAAGTTGCCATTTTGAGGAGAAATAATATGCCTGCGCCCCTCCGACTCGTTTCCGGAAGTAGTGAGGCATTCATTATAAAGGAGTATACTTTGAGACTCCCCGGTCTTTTCCGTCTCCGACTGGTTGCCAAAGTTAACTTTCCATCCCGTTCCGGCCGGATGGTTGCCTAAAGCAAGTACAGAACTGTTTCCCATATTGATCAACGCATTTTCTATAGAACAGGAGTGCAATATGTCTCTGATTGTCTCCAAGGCATATCCTTTCAGAAATCCTGAAAGGTTGATCGTTATCCCCGGTTGCCGGTAAAAAATACTTTGTTCTTCTGCCGACAAACATACCGAATGAATAGTATCCTGATTATAATTCTCCGAATGAACTGTCACATCGAAGCATCCCGATGTTTTCTCGTGATATTCCAGACACAGATCAACCATTGCATAAAGTTGACTGCTAAGAACTACCGGAGATACAGAAGCGGTCCGGTTGACGACAGCCAGTTCGCTGGCAGGATCATAATAGTTGGCTGTCTTCTCCAGGCAGCTTAAAGCTTCATGAATACGTTCAGCAACAGACAGCAGTTCTTCTTCTGATTTCTGACTGCACAAAAGAATATCTACGCGTGTATGCATAGACGGGAACCAGACGTAAAGTAATCCGTCGCCCTCATGGGATGGTCTGTACAAATGTTGAATGGCAGTCTTCATCTATCAAAAAAGAAAGGAGCTGTGCTCGAAGCAGCATTCATCAACAAAATGAGATTTCCGGCACAACTCCTCTTCTACAATATATTCTTATTTCAATTCTTTAATCTTCACGTTCTTGAACCATACTTCATCTCCGTGGTCTTGCAGAAGGATGTTACCTTCAATAATATTTCCAAAGTTAGGCCAGTTCTTATACTTGCTATAAGCTACCAGTGCATTCCACATTTCATTGTTACGGTCATACTCAATCAGTTTCTCTCCATTCAGCCAGTGCTCTACATGGTTGCCTTTGACGATGATCATAGCAGTATTGAACTCTTTCTTATGGAAAGGTTTATTCTTAGGAGCCGGAATCAGGTCATACAATGAACCCAATTGTCTGTTGCCTTTCACGCCAAGTTTAGCATCCGGATGCTTGTCATCGTCCAGAATCTGGAACTCGCAACCGATAGCAGAACCGGCACCCTTATTCATTTCAGGATTAACGAAATACTTGATTCCGCTGTTTGCACCTTCAGTGATCTTGAAATCTACAGTCAGGATAAAGTCCTTATAGGTACGGGTAGTTACGATGTCACCACCGTTGGCAGATTCTGCACCGCCACTTTTTACTACCTTAAGGATGCCGTCTTCCATCTTCCAGCCTTTGGCAGGGAAAGTAGAAAGTTTCGCTCCTCTCCAGCCTTCGTTAGTCTTGCCGTCCCACAACAATGCCCAGCCTTCTTTCTTCTCACGTGGAGAGAGTGTGTTAGGAATCAGATTTCTTTCGGGTGCAGCCTGACATTCCGGTGTCTGATAACGTTCTACGTCTGTCGTACAGATACGGATATTCTTCCAGCTTACTGTCTTGCCTTCGTCAGCAGCGTTGCCGATAGCGTGTACCTGCAAGGCGATAAATCCGACAGGAGTCATATCGTCCCAGATATTAGCACAAGCCACTCCGTTGATCCATGTACGGATAGAGTTGCCTATCGCTTCGATACGGGCCTTATTCCATGCATTGTTCTTGAAAGCCGTACGTGCCGAAGGATTCCAGTTCAAAGAATAAATCCAGTTTCTGCGAGCTTCGTCATAGATACCACCCGACCAGGCACGTTTGGAGGGATCAATCTCGAACTGATAACCGTGTACACGGCCCTTGTTATATTCTTTTTTGCTTTCACTGCGAATCTGTACTCCTGAATTCAAGCCATCATCAACCTTAAAGTCAAACTCAAGGATAAAATCTCCGTAATTCTTGGTGGTTGCCAGGAAGGTATTAGGAGTTCCCATTTTTGATACACCTACAATGGCATCGTCTACGATTTTATACTCAGCCTTGCCGTTCAGTTTTTTCCATCCTTTCAGGTTTTTACCATTGAAAAGCGGTTCCCAATTCTGTGCTGACAAAGAAGCGGCACAGAACAAAAGTAAAGTCAATACGATATTTTTCTTCATTACTTATATTGTTATTATAATCAAACTTTATTCTGTTTTATATTTCCTACCGGTCTTTACAACTTATAAAACTCATCCCAGCCTTTACGCGGCGGAAGTCCGGCCAACATTGAATTAGCAAATTCATTATTGGTAATCTGCTTCGTGCGGGGATCGAAGAATAACTGGGTATTGAGACGTTGCGCCATTACTCCCAGTGAGAATACCTGACTCAAGACACCGTTAATCTCGAACGGTGAACGCGTCTTTTCAATGCCATTACATGCCAGCAAGAAATTCTCGAAGTGATTGGACGGACTTTTAGGCACTTTCGGCAACTTATCTGCCATTTCCTTTGCCTTTTCTTCTGGAATGATAGACAAAGTACTTCCGTGACTACCACCCTTGAAAGTCAGTTCCTTTGAATAAATAATCTTTCCCGGATTCAGTTTGGCAGGAGGAACATCGCCCTGATTAGTCTTGGGAATGTTCGGATCCAGTCCGGAAACACCGTAACCTGCAGGAATAGGAGGAAGATTATCCAGACCGTCATACCAAGTGACATCTACCGGTGGCATTCCTTTGCGCTGCGGGAAACGGAAAAGAATCGTAGAAGAATATGGGAAAAAGTAATCATTGTGTCCTTCCTGATGTGTCAGAGTCACTTCGTAAGGCAAGCCTAGTTCAAGAAACTCGTGAACAGTATCCAATATATGTGCTCCCCAGTCGCCCAAAGCTCCCATACCGAAGTCATACCAGCAACGCCATTCACCCTGATCATACTTATTGCAATATTCATGATAAGGAACAGCTCCCAGCCAGGTATTCCAATCCAAATCCTTCGGGAGTTGCTGGCCTGAAGGTAGTTTATAAATGTTCGTATCCCACTTATGCCAGCGACGCGGATTATTCATGTGAGCAGTAACAGCTGTCACATCCTTGATGATCCCTGCATCCATCCAAGCTTTAAATTGGAAGTAATTTGCTTCCGAGTGTCCCTGATTTCCCACCTGAGTAGCCAGGTTCGGACGTTTAAGGGCAGCCTGCATCAACAGTTCCGCCTCATAGAAAGTACGGGCCAGCGGTTTTTCCACATACACGTGTTTGCCGGAAGCCAGAGCCAGCATACTGATAGGGAAGTGAGAGTGATCAGGAGTAGCAATTGCTACAGCATCAAACTCGTTACCAGCCTTGTCAAACATCTGGCGGAAGTCTCTGAACTGTTTCGCTTTAGGATACATGCCCATCACCTTTCGTGTATGTTTAGCTCCCATGTCTACATCACACAGAGCCACAACCTCTACCATACCCGTACGTGCAAAATCCTGTATAATTTGCTCTCCACGGTTTCCAATGCCAATATAGGCTATTTTTACCTTTTCATTTCTTCCTTTTTTCGATGAAATAGTTTGAGCATTCAGCAGTTCACCGGATCCCAGTGCTAATCCGGCAGAGGCCAGTGACATTGTCTTTAGAAAATCTCTTCGTGTTGTCATAAATTATTCATTGATATTGATTAAGTATATTCGTTCAGGTCTGTTCTCACAGCCTGTTTCTCTTCTTTGTGAATAGCGCTTTCACTCCATAGAAAAGGAGGCGCAGAAGCGCCCATGCGGCATAGAGTACAAAAGCAAAAATGATTATATAGAAAATAGAGGTGATCATCTCCATCATGGATCTGTGATATGTGATGATTGCATAAAGATTCACCAGATTGGCAAGCACAAAACATACAAGTAAAGTGATTATTTCTATTTTCTTCCGTCGTGCGGTCAGGACTGTATCTTTCATACTGTTTCGAGTGTTTTGGATTGATGGTTCAGATAGTCAATTTTGTATTCATCAGGAAAGTAAAGCGTTTTTTCTTCCTCCATAGCCTGGTGGCCCAACAGACAGAGCATACTAGCATAGTAGCCTTCTTCGGCAATTCTTTCCGGTTGTTTTTGTGTTATCACAGCCTCTACGAATGCTTCCAGCAACAAGGAAGTACCGTCACCTTTCGGACGTTCGCCCAAAATAAACTCTCCTGTATTCGCATTGGCAGTTTCCGGTGCCCAGCTTGTACCTGCAAAAGGCAGTGAATCAAACATTTTGTTCTCCCAGTCATTGACCAACTGCAGGAATGCCGGTGCAGGAGCCACACTTTCAAAGTAGTATCGTCCCTTTTCCGGTTCCACCGTTCCGAGATTACCCATAATCTGCTCTTCCAGACCATAGAACTTATTGGAAATAATGGAATCGAATGTCATCTTCACGCCATCATCGAATACATATATACAACTTACATTATCATATACTTCACGTCCGTCCTTCCAATAAGTGATGGCTCCGTGCCCCATTACCTTCTCAGGAAGTTTTTGCAATGCCCAGCTACCTATCTGAAGCTGATGGCAGGCAAGTTCCGTCATTAATCCCTTCGAGAATTCCTTATAGAGACGCCAGTTTATCAGACGCTCCAAACTTGGTGAAGGAACAGAACGTCTCCAGTCGCCATTCCGGTTCCAGAAAGTATGAATTCCGTTGATTTCGCCGAACGTACCCGCATGGATCATTTCCATCGCCTTGATATAGCGCGGATCAAAGAGACGTTGCTGCCCGGTGAAGAAAATTTTTCCGGTGCTGCGATGCTTTTGATATATATGGTAACACTCTTCCATCGTATAACCGATTGACTTTTCGCAGAATACATGTTTCCCGGCATCAAAAGCATCCATCACTATTTTATAGTGAGCACTAAGAGGAGTTGCCACAAGGACGGCATCTATATTCTTATCTTCCAACACCTCCTTATAGTTACCGTATACTTTTGCCTTAGGGGCAAGTTTCAAAGCCTCATCAATCGAAGGCTGATAAATATCGCACAACGCTACAATATCCACCTTCGGATTTTTCACAAGGAAACTCATTAAAAATCGTCCTCTCGAACCGGGACCGATAATTGCCAGACGGCATTTTTCACTAGACGTGTTCGTCACCTCCGAAAATGCAGAAAGCCAGGGACTCGCTGCAAGAAATGCTCCAGCCCCGGCTATTCCCATATTTTTCAGAAAATCTCGTCTACTAATAGGTGTATCTTTCATTATTTAATTTATTAAATTCTCGTATTTTATTTCAGTTTCCGTATCAAGGCTAACTGATTATTCAATCCACAAAGTCCTTCGGCAACACTCCAAACTGCTTCTGAAAACATTTGGCAAAATAGGACGGAGAGTTGAATCCTACCATATAGCAGATTTCAGTTACTCGCCCTTCTCCTTCTTTCAGCAACTGGGCAGCCTTTTTCAAGCGTTCCAAACGAAGATACTCATTCGGGCTCAAATCCAGTACTCCCTTTATCTTACGATAGAAGTTAGAACGACTCATATTCAAACTGTCCGCTATATCATCCATGCTGAACTCCGGATTATTAAGATTAGCCAAAATTACTTCATTCAGTCTCTTGATAAAGTCTTCGTCGGCCTTGGTCAATGCCATGGTGTTGGCTGCCACAAAAGGTGACTGCGCAAAAGTCCGGCGTAGTTTTTCTCTGTTCTGAATGAGGTTAGAGGCACAAGCTTGTAAGTATTCGACAGAGAAAGGCTTCTCGATATAGGCATCTGCGCCCAGCTCCATGCCTTCTATCTTAGACTGGATGTTCGTTTTCGCAGTCAGCAGAATAACAGGGATATGACTATAATTCAAGTCCGATTTAATCGTCTTACAGAGTTCAAAGCCATCCATCACAGGCATGACTACATCACTCACTACCAAATTCACATAATTGCCATCCAACATTTTCAAGGCTTCCGCCCCATTGACTGCCGACAGTACGGCATATTCTTTCGACAACTGGCGGACAACAAAGGCTCGCATATCCGGATTATCCTCCACTACCAGTACTGTAGGGCGATTGTCTTTTTTTTCTCCTTGTTCCACTTCCACCGGAACCTCACTTACAGGTTCCGGTTCCGCTTTTGTTTCCGGAGTCAAAGTAATTGTCATATCCTGAACGATAGGCAATGTCAGGCAGAAGGTATTACTATTTTCTTCTTCCCCCATAGCCAGCGTTCCTTGATGCAGTTCGGCCAATGAGCGTGAAAGAGCCAGTCCGATACCCGTTCCGGTGGTCACTTTTCCGTCTTCTCTCTCGTTGAAACGGACAAAAGGCTGGAATATTTCTTCCCTCATCTCACGAGGGATAATCACTCCGTCATTCACTGTACGGATACGGAATACATTGCTTTCATCCCCCTCGGTCACCTCCAGAGATACGTGTATATAATGTTCCGAATATTTCACGGCATTGTTCAGCAAGTTACTGATAATCTTGGTGAATGCCTCTTGATTGACATGAGCATAAAAATCCGTCTCGGGCAGTTGCAGGGTAAATTCCAGTCCTTTCTGTTTGGCAAGAGAAGTAAACCGCAGGTGGGTTTCTTTCAGCACCTCCGTGATGTTGCATTTAGCAAAGTTCAAACGGAATCCCTGACTTTCCGTCTTGCGGAAGTCTAGTAATTGGTTCGTCAGATTCAGCAAACGTTCCGTATTCTGCTTCATAATATTCAGATCCTCACGCGTCTCCGCATCAACCTTTTTCTTAAGAATAATATTCTCTAGTGGACCTTTAATCAAAGTCAGCGGAGTACGTATCTCGTGAGCTACATTCGTAAAGAAGTCGATCTTTGCATGATAGATCTCGCGTTCCTTTTCCTGCTCGAACTTCTCCATCTGCCTGCGATGCTTATAGTTACTTCGCTGCTTGAAATACCACACAGCATACAGGGAGCAGCCTATGATCAGCAAAACATATACGCAATAAGCCCAGATAGTAAGATAAAAAGGAGGAAGTATACGAACGATCAAAGATACTTCATTTTCGTTCCATACTCCGTCACTGTTAGAAGCTTTCACACGGAAGGTATAATTGCCATACCACAAGTTGGAATAGGATACCACAGGACTCTCTCCAACGGGCAGCCATTCATCATCAAAGCCATCCAACTTATACATGATCTGATTCATTCGCGGAGCCTGGAAATCCAAAGCAGCGACACGAAATGAAAAAGAATTCTGATCAGGCTGAAGAACCAGCTCATCCAAGAAATTAATACTTTTCTTCAGCGGAGACGAAGGATCACCAGGATATACTTCTTTTCCGAACAACAAAAAGTCCGTAATCACAATGGATGGAAGAGACTTATTTTCAGAGAAGTTTTTCGGATTAAAAGCGACAAAGCCGTCAATACTGCCCAGATAAATCGTTCCATCTTCCGTCTCAAAGCTGGAACGATAGTTAAACTGCTCGCCCAACAGACCGTTGGCGGTAGTATATACTTTCATCGCTCCCGTGGCAGGCTGAAAAGACACCAGACCATTATTGGTTGTCAGCCACATAAGGCCTTCTTTATCTTCCACAATCTGATAAACAACATCATTCGGCAATCCGTTACGGGAATCATAGCTAGTAAAAGTTTCTGTTTCGGGATGAAACTTGCAGAAACCTCCACCTTGTGTAGTTAACCAGATTTGTCGGTGAGAATCTTCGAAAATGCTCAATACCTTATCATACGGCAGACCTCTAGGGTTGTTTTCATCGTGCAAGTAATTGGTCCATTTCTTTTCATTGACATTATAGCAATAGGCCCCATTAGCATAGGTCGCCAGCCATAGATTACTGCCGGAATCTTCTTTGATATCATATACAAACTTACCGTTCAGTTCCGGTATCCGGTCAAAATCATCGGTCTGCTTATTATAGCGCAGCAAACCAAACAAAGTACCCAAATAAATATCTCCCGTTGTTGTCTGACAAATAGAAAAAACGCTATTATCTATCAATGAACGTGGCGAATCGGTTTTCTGATATGTTTTCACAATCGCTCCCGTACGTGTATCAATAACTTTCACTCCTTTCGCAAAAGTTCCTACCCAAAGATGATCGCCAATCAGACATAATCCATGAACATTAGTGAACGCATTACTTGGAGTAAAGAAAGAGAAGGTTTTTGTTTTCGGATCAAAGCGGTTCAATCCTCCATCTTCCGTACCGATCCACAAGATCCCCTGATTGTCCTGACAGAACTCACGTACTCTTTTTCCATGCAAACCATTATCTGTCCCTTTCGGATAATACTTTTCAAAGTAAGTATAGAAACGGGGATAGTAGTTCACTCCCCCGAAATAAGAACCAATCCATATGCCTCCTTCACGATCCTTACATAGTGAATAGACCGCATTGTCAGAGAGAGAATATGGATCATTGATTGAACTGCGCAAATGGACATATTTGCCCATTCGAAGGTTATAAATATAAATTCCGGATTCCGCCCCTATCCATAATTCATTATCAGAAGCAACCAGCAAGTTACGACAAAGAACCGGTTCTTCATTTTCATCAACGGAAAGCAAATCATGTAATTTGTTGGAAGTTAGGTTCAACTCCTTTGCCCCACCTCTCAAAGAGCCGATATACAGACAATTATAGGCACCTTTTACAAGAGTAGTTACGACATCGTTCTCGAAAGTTTCCTTATTGTCGACGGGAGAGATGTAGGGTTGAAGTGTTTTCAGACGGTCTTTTGAATAAAAGAGTCCGTCACCATAGCAGCCTATCCAGAGAGTTCCGCTGTTATCAAAGACAAAAGACTGGACATTAGTGGAAATGAAAGGAAAGTTTTTCAAGGTAAAATTCTGAAGTTTCTCTTTCTCCAAATCATAACAAAAGAGTCCCTGAGACTCTACCGCAATCCAGACGCATCCCTGGTCATCTCCCACAATCGCTGTCACAGTGTGTTCTATCTTGGTTTCTTCCGCACTCAGTTCTTCAAAATGCCGGAACGAGTCATTCTCCGGATAATAGATATAGAGTCCCACATCCGTACCTACCCAAATGTTTCCTTCCGCATCCTCATAAAGCGCTGTTATGAAATTATTGCCAATGCTTCTCTGACTGCGACCGTCGTGCTTGAACTGACGAAATGACAAACCATCATACCGGTTCAGTCCGTCCTTTGTTCCAAACCACATAAAGCCCTGTTTATCCTGCAAAATAGCGTTTACTGTATTTTGGGATAATCCATTCTGTACACTTAGGTTTTTGAAATAATAATGCTCATCCATCACTTGTGCATGACAGACGATTTGATAGCATATAAAACTTACCAGGAGTACTAAAGCTTTCTTCATACTATACGTATTTTCTACCTTTTTGTTTTGAGTTATCAAATGTAGGCAAAATTACTGCCTAAAGATAGAAAATATGTCTCAATGAATGAAAGAATAGTCCTATTTTTCTATTCGGATACGCGCATCCACCGCTATAACCGCCTTCTCAGTGGCCAGGAGCGGGTTTATATCCATTTCTTTAATTTCTGTTGCAAACCGGAGCAAGGTAGACAAACGAACAATAATTTCAGCAAATTTATCCTCGTTTACTCCCTTTTGCCCACGAGTTCCCTGGATAATTTTATAGGCGCGTAAGGAGCGAATCATTGAATAAGCCTCTTCATAAGAAAGGGGCGCCAAGCCGGAAGATACATCTTTCAAAACTTCCACAAAAATGCCCCCCAAACCGCAAAGTACCACGTGCCCGAACTTTTCTTCATATTTTGCACCAATAAAAAGTTCCGTGCCTTTGAGCATAGGTTGAACCATGATCGCTTTTGCATCGGGAATCTGCATCATACGGTCAAATTCAAGTGCCAGATGCTGTTCCCCTTTAATGTTCAGTACTACGCCGCCGACATCCGATTTATGTACAGGACCTACTACTTTGGCTACTACCGGGAATCCACATCGACGGGCAAAATCCACGACTTCCTCCTTTTTATTGGAAACAAATTCATCGACCAATGAAATACCGGCTGCGTGCAGCAATGCCTGCACATAATGAGGTTCGATGTATCCATTCTCCGGGATGGAATCAATGATACGACGGATTCTCGGTACATCGACTCCGAACAGTTCAATCTCAGGCACCGCCGGCTTCGGGGCGTTGACAATGCGGGACAGTGCAGTTCCCAAAGTCACTTCGTCGGAAAAGTTCACGTGTCCTTTGGCAAGGAATGCCGCCACTTCCGCTCCTGCTGTATTGATGGAGGGAAGAACAGGGAATATAGGCTTGTGACAGGTCTGCATCTTTTCATGAAGGACATCGTACATTTCAAACATGGTCACCAGTCCGGGTGTGCCGAAGATAGCCAGGATAGCATCTATATTGTCTAATTTTTCTTCGCAATAGTCAATGCAGATACGCAAATGATCCGGTGTACCGGTGGCAAGGATGTCAATCGGATTTCCTACGGAAGCTCCGGGAAAGAGTTGGGCTTTCAGTTCTTCCGCCAGTTCACCTTCCAGCTTAGGGACATTCAGTCCGCCTTTGCTCAAGGCATCCGTCAGCATTACTCCCGGACCTCCGGCATGAGTAATGATGGCAAAGTTCTTCCCTTTCAGTTCGGGGAGGGTGAAGATACAACCAACGGTAGTCAGCTCTTCGCGGGAAAAGCAACGCACGATTCCGGCTTTACGGAACAGCGCCTCTACAGCCGAATCGGAACTGGCAATCGCTCCTGTATGTGAAGAAGCCGCCCGACTTCCGCTTTCCGAACTTCCTGCTTTTATCGCTGCAATCTTACAACCTTTCCTTATTAATGAAGAGGCATGGAAGAGCAATCTGTCCGGGTTGTGAATACTTTCAATATAGAGTAACTTGATACGGGAATCTTTCTCTGGATCAAAATTCTCGTCCATAAATTGCAGCACATCTTCCACACCAATCTGCTTGGCATTTCCTACCGACCAGACAGAATTGAACTGCAATCCTTTTGTCACCGCACTTTCAAGAATAAAGACCGCCGTAGCACCGGAGCTGGAGATCAGATCGACTCCTTTTGAGTTCAAGTTCGGAATAGGCTGGCTGAAGACGCTATGATGCCATGTATTCATCAGTCCGATGCAGTTCGGACCAATCAGTGAAGCACCATATTTGTTGACAGTTTCCAGTATACGTTCTTCCAACAACGCTCCTTCGCGTGTCTCTTCACCAAATCCGGCAGAGAGTATGATAAATGCCCGCGTCTGCTTCTCGCTTGCCAGTGTCTCTACTATATCTGGACACATCACAGCCGGAACAGCCAACACAGCCAAATCGGTATCAGGCAATTCTTTTACATCTGCAAAGGCAGGAACTCCCTGCACTTCTGTCTCCTTCGGGTTCACAGCCCGGAGTTCTCCCTGATAACCTCCGTTTATCAGATTCTTCAATATAGCGCCACCCGGCTTATGTACATTATTCGAAGCCCCTACTACAACTATACTCTCGGGACGAAGCAACTGGGTTGTTATCATATCATACACTGGTTTTCGTTTAAACTAGGATACAAATATATTCTTTCCTGCGAGAAAAAAGAAAGAAAAAGAGGAGAATTATGGGTGGAAGTTCTTAGAAATATAAAATAAATTCCAGGCTTAATATATAATATAGTAACATTTAGCTAGTTTATGCTTTAACTTAATTTTCACAGAAAGCAAAATTATTATTTTATTCCCAATCATAACTTAATAGTGGTAGCTCTTTGTCGATTTAATTAGAATTTACTAGTTTATGTTTTTCTAATTATAATGTTTTTATTCATAAAACTACCCTAACATAGAGTCTTGTCCTGAATGTTAGGGTAGCCGTCAAATCAAGTTACTTCTATGCTAAAAACAAACAAGAATAACTCAAAACAACCTTTACAACACATTAAGAATGAAGCATATCGACATATCTATTTAATATAAACAAAGTTACAACAACCATTATAATACTTATAATAGTGATCCACTTTATTATTCTTCGCTTTAATGGGGTAAATAATTTATATTTTTTATCCAATAAGACGATTGCTTCTTTTCGAATTAAATAATGGTCTAAAAATAAGAATATCCAAATCACAAAAGTTACTACCATACCTATGACTGGACTTCTATCTTTAAAAAAAAATACCAGTTCGTTTTTTGTACACAACAAATAACTATATCCTATCGTCATAATGAACATTCCCATAATCCAGCCCGCTATCATTAGAGAAAACAATTTAGCATCATTGGCATTTTTTCCTACAGGAGGACAATGAAAAAAACGAAAAATAAGATATACAAAATAATCTATAATATTCATCTATTCTCTTGTATTAAATCCTTTAATAAAGGACGGTTAATAATATAAATTTTAGAAATCATATCGCCCTGTCTGAAAATTAAAAGTGCCCATAATAGGATTCACTCCATTTTTGAGATTCTCTTTTTTTTGATTATAGTTCATCACACTTGTATCATAGTATGATGATCCGACAAAAGAAGCTACACCAACTTGCCAATAGAAAAAACTAATTATACCCATAGAAATATCAATACCATTTCTAACACTAGGATCATTATAAAATAGATATCCAGACATTGCTGTAGAGACTACTCCTACTACGTTACCTAATCCTCTAGCTATTTTTGTTGCATCCTTTGCACCTTTAGCACTATTTACAAGACCTTTGGCTTTTCTAGCCAACTTGGTACCCTCCGGTTGATGAAAAATATTCATTGAAAAATATTTTCCCTTCTTCGTTCTAAAGTAACCCTTTCCAAACGGATGTTCAGTATATTTCAATCCGGCGTGAAGAGCAGCTGCATTTCCCCAAGGAACTAAGAATGTATTTACCAGTGATATTTCCTGAGAATAATTATCCTCAGTTCTTTCTACTTTAGATTCTTTTTCTGGCATATACTCCTGTTTCACTTGTTCCCAAGAAACTTCATTTCCATTTTCATCCTCATATCGATGAGTTTTCCAATTGTAATGTGATACCATTCCTGTCGGATCCACACGATTAAAAGGATTATTCAGACAATAGGTATAAGGGTTTTCCGAGTATGACATTTCATATAAAGGATCAGTAGCCATAAATCGCCCCAAAATTGGATCATACATCCTAGCCCCGTAATCATACCAATCCAATCCGTTTCTTCTATCCAGTTCCTTGCCATTATACTTATAAGGCTGAACAGATGAATCCGAAGCAAACACCCCTCCGAACGGATAATAATGATTCACTTCTTCTACTGTTCTATCCTGACTGACAACTACCCGATTGTTACCCTGATGATCTCGCAGAAAATAATGGTAAACAGTATCTGATAGGGTAATATATCCTTCTCCTGTTAAGAGTTTATCAAGCACTCCGTTTTCATAGATCGCATTGTCACAGTAGTCAGTGGAAGTAATGACCCCATTTATTATGTGTGTAGTACGAATTTTTGTTCCGTTTGCATCATAAAGAAAGGCGATGCTGTTTCCACCCTCAAACTGTATCCGACTGGGTAAATTTAAACAATTATACTGAATTTCAATCATCTTTTTGTTTAAATCTTGTATTAAATTCCCATTAGAATCATAAGAATATTCTACAGATTGCTTTGCTCCATCTTTAAATTCAGAATTATAATTGGAAACAATACTCGTTACATCGTCGTTTACAGCTTGCAACTGATTACCATTGTAAGTAAGAAAAAGGTTGTCAATCAGACCATAACTATTCTCTGCAGTCTGTCCATAGCGTTTGAGACCCAAGATGTTTCCCATCTTGTCATAACCGGTCACTTTCTCGTTGAAACGATTACAATTATTTACCAAGCCTTCTCCCTCGCCATAAATAGCATCTTTCAGTCGTGAAAGTCCGTCATAAGAGAATCGATAACCACGTGTCGTTGATGCATCATTCTGCCATGTCGTACTACTAACATTTCCATTATAACAAGGAACACCCATACCATCAGTATAGTGCAATTTCTGCCTAAAAAATGGACTATCAATCTCAGTTAACCAACCACGGATATTATAATCATTTGTCGTTATTAATGAATCTGATCCATTTATCCGTATCAAACTATCAAGCCTTCCGATTTCATCAAAACAATAAACAAAATCAGTTGCATCATTTCCAATAATACTCACCTCTCTCGTCAGTCTCCCTGCATGATCATAAACATAGCTTTTTTGAATCTTAGCATCTGTAGCATACTCCTTACAAACGTCTATTGGCTGTCCGCTAAAGTTAAAATTAGATTTATAGACTAAAGTCTTTCCATTCACTGTCGTATGCCGTTCTTGAATAAGATTCCGATAATAATCATAATAATAACTATGATATAGTTTCTGCCCGTTACCCAAGACTAAAGTTATATTTCCTGTCAGCAGATCCTTACAGTGTTGCTCCTGTTGATTATCATACAACCGTCCATATTTAGTATCTTCGACATAAAACAATTCTTTATTAATACCATGCAAAAATTTAAGATAATCGTACGTATCGTAATAATTCACTTGTAATATTTCTAACTTATTAGTAAGAATGCTTTCCGGACATTGAATCCTATAACCATAGTAAGTATTAACACTGTCTAGAGCAAATACTGCGTATATATCCGAAGCATCACAAATTTCACGATTCGGTATAGTTCCACGATACATACCTGTAAGAACTTGACGATCCAATAAGTCCATGCAGAAAAAGCTCCATTCATTGCGTTTTCTTTGTTCTCCATTCTGAGTAAATAAGAGACGGTTATTATGATCATATATTTGTTCAATCCAATCACAATCAGGCATCTTTTTACTTATACAACGATGGCGATAATCATAGCGATATTGATAGGCATACTTGTCCAATATATCTTGAGACATTTCTACTAAATTGTCCACTGCTTTAGGTGGCAATACAAAACAGAGACATCCAAAATCATCATAAACATAGTAAGTATCCAAAGTATCTTTGTCGGCAACGTTTCGAGACAATATCAATTGTCCTTCTTTATCCATAAAACTGTATTTAATATGTCCATCCTCGTCTCTGGTTTCGATGACATCCAACTCATAAGCCAAATAGTGTCCATGTTGCAGTAATTGAGGATTGTCCCGTGTTCCACCTACACCCAGAAACAAACAACAATCTTCGACATTATTAATACGATAATTGTTTTTATTACTATGTCCGGAACTTTGCCATGCTTGTCCGGGACCATAACTCTCTATCACACGATTAAGCGGAGAATCCTCGTATACCGAATAACTGAATGCCGAATCATCCGCATACAAAATGCGAGCGTCTGCAGATACAACTTCTTGTTCAGCAAATGCCCCCGCCTCCTTATTTGTGCAAGCAACAGGCAGCCATTGTTTACTGTCACGTCCCAATCCATCATATTCGTGGTGAATAACTATATCTTGTTTTTTAGGTGAAAATTTATACGATATTTCCTGTACAGGTCTCCCCAAATGATCAAAGTAGTGTATATTATGAACAGCTTTGCTGAGATAAGAGAAATTACTTATCGTATCATTAGATACCATTGGCGTAATTGTCTGAATATAATTCAAACTTATTGTGGGAGAATAATTCTCCATTGGTTCCGGTCCCTCTGGCCCTGGTTGTTCCGATTCTTTGTAACATTTTTCTTCTATGCTAAGTCCAAAACGTCCATTTGTCGCTACCCCTTCGCAAATCAAATAATAAGTCCCAGAAGAAAGTTCAAGTCTGATGTCATCATTTTGTTGAATAGTGAATAATGTTTTTTCTCCTAGTTTCCCCTTCATAAGCGTAAGTTCTAACCCTCCTATCATTTCAAAGTGATGAATCATAATCTGAAGAGAAATGGAATCCTCTGAATGAAGAACAAAAAACATATCATTGGTATCTCTCCCATGATAATTATCTGTATATAAAGTTGTATTACAAGACATATCAAAAGATATGCTATCATCCTTTGATGATTGAGTTATTTGAACTGGTACATCTATGCAGTTTCCTGTATTAACAGAGACTCCTGTTATAGATGTATGAAGATAAATATCTTTATCATACCCAGTCAGATAAATATAATAGATACCAGCTTTAAGCCCCATGTCAGTTATGTTACCATCGTAACTATGTTCCATTTCACATTTCTGTTCATCATATACATACGCCTGTATAAGAGCATTGGATCTAGCTACCACATTAATTGACATTGGTTCATTAAGACATACTCTATAATAAACAGGTAGTTTCCCGGTGAAGCCTACATTATAATGTGCATCCATATCGTAGGAAAAGCAACAACCTTGCGTCCCTAAATCAATAGGACTATCTATTAACATTCCCTCCTGTAACATACTAAAGGTTGTACAAATCTTCCCATTATTCACACCATCCGTCAAAGTACTACCTTCACAAACAAGATCATATTCCCCCATTTCCAAAACCATGCAAATAAAAGCCTGATTTTGTAGAATTATTGCCAGATTTTTTTCCTGTTCACCATCATAGGGAAGTAAGTATTTCTGTATTTCTTTAGTCTCTTCTATTTGTGAGTCATCACGTGCAACGCATATTTCAGTATACATACTGTCCTCTGCTGTCTTTTTCAACAAGTACATAGATGTATTCGATAACTCTGAGCCGACATGATGAACTAGCAATACAGTTGGAGCATTTATCCGAAATCTATAATGCACATCATTATTGGAATTTCCATAACTATCCGATGCTAAAGAAGTTTTAGTATTAGAAATAAAAGACCTCTTAAAATAGCCGTAAGGACTTCCTACATCTATGGATTCAGCATATGCCTGTGTCCCTATCAGTAAATATACCAATAGGAAAAACATAAATTTCAAGTATTTTGTATTCATATTTTCCTCAAGTGTTTATTCATTTACAATGTGATAATTATTTAATTGAAGTATTTCCATTCTACCCTCTTCATTAAGTTGATAAGTCTGAATCAATCTTCCCCTTTTATCATAGGTATAGTAAGTACTCTGACCATTAGGGGCAGTAGAGGTTGTTATGCTATTACGTTGATTACACCAATAAGTAAATACTCTTGCACAAGGTAACTTAATTCGGAAATCATTGTCAAGAATAGGAGTATATACTGTTAAAGCAGACAAGTCTTCTAGTTTACAACCTAAAACAGAACTCACTTCTTGATAGGTAGCATTTTCTATCCGTGCTCTGGGATTCTGTCCATAGTGACTCCATAAAAAAAACAGTATGTTTTGAGTTGTTCTCCACCTTCTCCAAAATATTCCCATATTTATCATAATAATTATAATCTATCCTTTCAATAGGTTTATAATTTTCATCTAATTGTAGTTCTCGTGCCAAAACATTAAAATACTGACGCCATCCGGAAAGAACCTCCAAAGGACGATAACTAAAATTATAGGATTTAAGTATTTTCCTCCCATGAGAAGTACCCAGATAAAGCTTTCTGTCAGTCGGTAATATTTGAAAGCCACTACTTGTAGAATAATTCCCATACAAATTCCAAGTGATTAAAGAATCTCCATTATTTTTTACCATAACCTGTTCTTTCAGATAACCGTTTTCGCTATAGGAAAAGTATTCCATTTGAACTTTTGCTTCTTCTTGGCTTCCTTGATAAATAACAGTACGTTTACTCACGGGAACGAATGTGCGAAAAGATTCTTGTGCAATATGAGTAAATAATCCAAAGTAGATATCAAGAGGGAAACTAGGTGTAAATATGCACAAACCGTACTTGTCAGAGTTATTATATTGATATTTATACTCTACACATTTTTGCATTTTACCATTTTCATTATAATAAACTTCTTTGGATATTTTCCCGTAACGCTTAATAAGATCTTCTGTAGGATGTGCCACCAAATGTTTCAAGAAGGTTTTATAATTTTCCGCCATCTCATATTCATTTTGGGCACATGATTTTAATGGTGTAAAAAAAGCGTTATCTGTATACCAAGAGAGATTCTGCAGATAGCCTTGAAAATAAGTTATCTTATATGAGTGTTCCTGCTCTATCCCCCCCTTGCTTGGATCAAGATAATGTTCCGTCACTTCAGGATAACGAATATGCGTGGATGGATAGGGAACATCACTAAAACCATCACTGTTATATGATACTGCCTTAACAACATATTGACCAGGCTTGTCAAAGTTAGGCTCAATTCGAAGATATTTATAAAAAGGTATATACATCACTTCTCCTTCATTCAAGTCCTTTCCATATGTATATTCTATTTCTCTTTGTTCTTTACCATTCGCATCGAAATAGCGAATGAGATGTATACGTGCACCTCCAGCCCATCCATAGCGACCCAAAGAAGGGAATTCAAGAGACGGATAGTAAGATGAACCTTCTGTCTGCTTGCTGATATAGGAATATCGATGAGGCTCATAAATAAACTGCACACTGCCGCCTGTAGGATAGGTGATTTGCTCCAATTGGGTTGCATCAAAGTCTTTTCCTGTGGCATCGCGGTCATTGGTGGTGAACTCAAAATCCAGTTGGTTATCTCCTTCTTGTGTCATTCCCGGTATCAATCCAGCGTTCTTATCTCTTCCACGCCAAAAGTTCCAATGGTCAATGTTACCAGTTAGAGGAGTCGGAATTTCTGGTACATTCGGAAGATAGTACTTAAAGCTATGTGTCCCTTCACACGTTGTGCTCACTGTACTCAGAAACATACGATTACCCCAATTAAAATCATATTTGAACCGTGCTATTTCCTTTATCTGGTTATACTTCATTTCTACAGAATCGAGTTTCGCACCGCTATTAAGAAAAAATCCTTCCTTCATATCTCCAACAGGAATAGTATGTTTGCTACGAGCAGAATAATAAAAATGTATAGTACAGCCATCAACCTCAATACGATCTATCAAAGCAACTTTAGTCAAAGAATAAGAATTCTTTAAAGTTCCGTCTGTCTCTCCGTACATTGGGGGATTAGTCTTGAAATTAAGTTTATTTTCAATTACATTATATTTAACGGCAGTTCTTTTTCCACTAAGCAAGTATTGTGTCAGTAAATCTGTTTTTTTCGCATAGTCGGCACTCTGATTCAGATCAATCAGTCTGGTTGGAAATTGATGATAAATCGGACCAATATCCCGGTAATGGATATTTAATATCCGTCCATTAGGGGCTTTTATTTGTGTCAGATGAAAAGCAGTTATTTCATTATGCATTATTTCACTATCAGGATTGGAAATAGAACCGCCTTTCCATGCAAGTGCGGTATATTCCAAAGAGGCATAACCATCACCACCAAAAGTATATACGTAGCCATCATCTGTAAGAATACGAATGTAGGTATTTTGAGAGGAAGTAGAATCTAGCAACTTCATGCCACTTAAATCCACTTGGTATTTACCCCCATTGTATCCGATGACACTTATACTTCCATCATAATTAATCATGAATTTTCCGGAATGCTTTCCAAAAGAGAAATAAAAGACATCAGGACAACTTTCTATATTCCCTTTATTCTCTGTAGGAGGAATAACAGGCAAAGTAGCCATTGTACTTTCTGGTCGGTAAGCGTACTTATAAGGATTCTGATATACATCTTTTTTCATAGTGTCCATGTTGAAATAATTGGTTCCCAGCATTGCAAGAAATCCCGTATATGTATTATGGACTCCGGGCAAAGTTTTATATCCCTTCAAATCATCTGGCATTCCGTTCACTTTACGGTAGATTATTCCACCGACATCTAGCATCCAGTCTCTCCCTACATAATTATCAGCTACTTGTGGACGAAATCCTTGAGAAGTGTAAGATATGGAAATAGGAAAGTCAAAATCCTTATCCAAGAAATTTACAAGCGATATCCTTTGATTAATACATCCTGTATTCTGATTAACCCGAGTATGATCGTAACGGATCATTGAAGCCACTTGCGGCGAATAGACGACTGGTTCACGTTCCAAAGAAGTAATTGATGGAAGATTATTAGCAACAACCGGTGGTATCATTCCTACCATTGCCAGCAATGTTACAAGTATATGTTTAATACTCAAACGTTTCATATATTTTTTATTTTTGAGAATAGTTTAGATAAATATAAGAAGGGTACACAACAAGATATTTGGTATGTACCCTTTAATGAATTTAGATTTCTTACAAACTCATCGCATTAGCACCCAAAACGCCTGCCACAGCTGACGCTACCGCGATAACCACCTTTAGGATCATATCCCATACTGATTTCTTCATTGCCATCATTTACCACCTTTCTCGTTCTTTAAATAGTTTAGTTTACTCTGTGTTCCTACCGTATTTTCCTCCGGAGAAAGCGTACGATTCCCCTGCGTGGCGGAACAATGCACCACGATCAAATTGATAGTTCTCATGTTAATTGATAATTCTCTGTTTAGTTGATTGTCTTATTAAAGTCCTAGTCTTTAACCAATTATCATTAGTTAGTCTTTTGCTGGTTATCCTTAGTTAGCTCTAGTTTGTTTCTTGTTTCTTTATTTTTCTGTTTTACAGTTACAGTTCAGTCGTTAGTCTTATATTTCTTCCCGCGAAGCAAGAAACAAATTATACTGTCGGGTCCGGTGCTTCTCCATCATCTCCGCCATCGCTGCCACCACCAGGCTTGTCATTCGGATCATCAACCGATCCGCCGTCACCAGGTGCGGAGACCAGCTTGTCATAGCGGGCACACTTGGCACCCGTCACCATAGAACGGGTAGCGGTGGTACGGTCCAGATTCTTCGTCGTGGTAGGCTGGAAGCGGACGGTAAGCGTAGCCTGTGCAGCACTCACCTCATCGGCGGTCTCAACACCCCGGCCACGGGCACTCATCACCATGCGGAACGTTCCCAAACCATCCACACTGACGCTTTCGGACGATTGAAGATGCTGCGCCATCACCGTCACCAGATTGTCAAGCGTATTTTTCACATCACCCGGAGAAAGGGAAGAATATGCGGCAATCTCTTTGGAAAGCTGTGCGGAATTGATATTTCCTGTACGAACTACATGGGGATAAAACAGTTTCTTCCCACTTTTCTTATCTTCCAGATTAGACTGGAAAGGTTTATATAATACTGGCATAATTGTAATAGTTTTTAGTTATTAATCTTTTTGTTAGTTTCTGTCGTTAAGCTTATTGACACTGCAAATATAAGGGCTTATTCTCAGCTATACAAGCGATTTCGGAAATGTGCGTTAATAAGTTAGTTAATATAAGAAATAAGCATATAACATATTGATATACATATATTTATCAAATTCATATTATTTATTCAGCACACTCAGCAAATAATGTCCCGGCAGTTTAATCTTCCCACCGCTTCCACGAATGACGCTAAAGCCTTTCCATATATCACCACCGATTTCACCGTAATTACTTTTCAGCAATATAGCGTACTGTTCAGCAGGAGGAACACGAAAGAGACGGAGATTCTCCAGCAGACCGGAAAAATTGCGGGGACATCCGTCCGGGGGAACCTGCATCCGGTCGATATCTTCCTGCGTCAGATTCCGTTTCCTCGTGGCAGATCGCTGATCGCATTCTTCTCTCATCCCGCCTCCGGCTCCTTCAGCTACTTTCTCTCCTTCACTCCCTTCTTCTTCATCCCCTCCTTTTGCGAAAGGAGGGTTAGGGAGGATGTTTTCTTTCTTTTCTTTTTCTTTTCTTTTTATGAGAGCTGTTTTTGTTGCAGTATCCCGGGATACCGTTGCAATATCCGGGGATACTGCAACATTTTCCCCTGTTGCGGCAACAGTATCCGGCTGCTCATCCGTTGTTTTCCCTTCCGGCAGCAGACAATAATCCGGACAGATATGGTGACGACTGCGACGTTTGGTGATGAAGAGATACTGCCGCTGGACATCCTCAGAAGTCAGAATGCTGTAACGCTCATAAAGCGCAGAGTCAAAAAGCCCGTATTCAAGAAACAGACGGATGACACGGCGGACGGTATCGTTGTCCGTACTGAAAAGCTGATCGGAAAGTTCGTCACAGAAATCGGTGTCGGCACGGACATAGTAGCCCTCGCCCGAATAGAGATAAGACATAATATAGATTAAAACGGTGAAAGCGGAATCGCCCTCACGCTTCATGACACGACGAACGATACGGTCGTGCATGAAGTCGGTGCTCAGGGGAAAGTAGTCCAGTCCCTGTTTGATTCTTCCCATAGTTGTATTGTTTTTATAAATAGTTTATCAGTCAGTTTTTTCATTTTGTTAATCAGTCAGTTCCGCTTCCACTTCACAAAGTTTCTGCTTTTTCCGCTTGATACTTGCCCTTACAGTCTGCAGGGCGGACAGAATCAGTTTCTGACGAAGATCGGGGTCTTTCGTAGAGGTGATAACGGGATAAGGTTCACGGTCATCACGTGCCAGCGTGCGCTTCTCGGTCTTCCTGTATTTCCGGCTGGCAGATTTGCGGCATTCCTTGCAGTAGTTGTTTGAAAGGCCGGTTTTCTTATCTACGTAAAAGGCTTCTGAAGGAAGCGTGTGTTTGCAACAGCCGCAAACGTAAAGTGTTTGTTTTTGTAATGTTTCCATTCCGGTTATTCTTTTTGATATACTTGATATGTTTTCAGATAAAAGGTAAGGCAGCCTGCGCACAGGAGGTTCACATCCTACACAATGATCATTGGCAACTTGCCCGTCAGATGTTAACAGCCATCACGTCAGCTGTTAATACCCAATATAACAACTGTTAACTCCTGACAAATCAACTATTAACAGCTGACAGCTCTCTTTTCGGAGGGGGAGAATGCGGTTTTTGAAAGTATTTCGCATCTTTTTCTTGTTTTCTCATGGTTTATCTAATTTTTATTTCTAATTTTGAAATCAAATATTCATTTCGAATACCACAAAGGTATAGTAAGTCGCATATATAAAACAAATAATTTTAGATATTAACGCTGAATTATTTTACAAAAGACTGTATATGAGGCGATAAGGCAAGAATAAATATTAACATATAAAAAAGTAAGCAAAAACATGAATGAGAAACAAGCGGATACACTGCTGAATGTACCGGAAATCGTAAAGCGGGCGAAAATAGCGTTGAATCTGAAACGGGATAGTGAACTTGCATCCTATTTAGGAGTAGCCAGAGCGACACTTTCCAACTGGTGCGCGCGAAACAGCATAGACTTTCCTTTACTGCTGAATAAGCTGCGTCATGTGGACTACAACTGGCTGCTGACCGGAAAGGGAAGTCCGCTGCACGACCCAAAGTCTTTTGACAACGGAAAGATACGGGGAGAAGTAGAGACTATTCACAATTCAAAAACCACAGAAGCCATAGACGACCGAAGTGTGACGCTCTATGACATCACAGCCGCCGCCAATTTAAGGACCCTGCTTTCCGACAAACGCCAATATGCGCTGGGCAAAATACTGATTCCGAGCATACCCGCGTGTGACGGAGCCATCTTTGTCAACGGAGACAGTATGTATCCCATTCTCAAATCGGGAGATATCGTAGGGTTCAAGGGGATCAACAACTTCAGCAACGTCATTTACGGAGAAATGTACATCGTGGCGTTCCACCTCGACGGAGACCAGTATCTGACGGTGAAATACGTCAACCGCTCGGAGAAGGAAGGGTACGTCAAACTCGTCAGCTACAATCCGCACCACGAGCCGATGGACTTGCCTGTAGACACCATTCAGGATATGGCAATAGTGAAGTTCTCCATCAGAAAGAATATGATGATGTAAAAACGGCACAGGCTAAACAAGCCTTTTCCACAGATTTCCTGTCACATTTCTTCCTGAAATCTGTGGAAAGCATTATCTTTGCACGTTGCAAACCGTATCTTTGCACATTGCAAGCAGTAAAATCATAAAATCACTCTATATCAATGGAAAAGAAATTCAAGAGAACCACCGTCACATCGGCACTGCCGTATGCGAACGGACCTGTACACATCGGTCACCTGGCCGGCGTATATGTACCGGCAGATATCTATGTGCGCTATCTGCGACTGAAGAAAGAAGATGTATTGTTTATCGGAGGTTCGGACGAACACGGAGTACCTATCACGATTCGTGCAAAGAAAGAAGGAGTCACTCCGCAGGATGTAGTAGACCGTTACCACTATCTGATCAAGAAATCGTTCGAAGAATTCGGCGTTTCGTTCGATGTATACAGCCGCACCACTTCGAAGACGCATCATGAGCTGGCTTCGGATTTCTTTAAGACGCTATACAACAAAGGAGAGTTTATCGAAAAAACATCCGAACAATACTACGACGAAGAAGCGAAAACATTCCTCGCCGACCGTTACATCACCGGTGAGTGTCCTCACTGCCATTCGGAAGGTGCCTATGGCGACCAATGCGAGAAATGCGGAACCTCCCTGTCGCCCACCGATCTGATCAACCCGAAGAGCGCCATCAGCGGCAGCAAACCTGTGATGAAGGAGACCAAGCACTGGTATCTGCCCCTCGACAAACACGAAGGATGGTTGCGCCAATGGATTCTGGAAGACCACAAGGAATGGCGCCCCAACGTATATGGACAGTGCAAGAGCTGGCTCGACATGGGATTGCAGCCGCGTGCCGTCAGTCGTGACCTCGACTGGGGTATCCCTGTGCCCGTAGAAGGTGCGGAAGGAAAGGTGCTGTACGTGTGGTTCGATGCTCCTATCGGATACATTTCCAATACCAAGGAACTGCTTCCCGACAGTTGGGAGACATGGTGGAAAGACCCCGAAACACGCCTGCTCCACTTCATCGGAAAGGACAATATCGTATTCCACTGCATCGTATTCCCCGCCATGCTGAAAGCGGAAGGAAGCTATATCCTGCCGGACAACGTGCCGAGCAACGAATTCCTGAATCTGGAAGGAGACAAGATTTCGACTTCCCGCAACTGGGCGGTATGGCTGCACGAATATCTGGAAGACTTCCCTGGTAAGCAGGACGTACTCCGCTACGTACTGACCGCCAATGCTCCGGAAACGAAGGACAACGACTTTACATGGAAAGACTTCCAGGCACGCAACAACAATGAGCTGGTAGCCGTATACGGCAACTTCGTGAACCGTGCAATGGTGTTGACTCAGAAATACTTCGACAGCAAAGTACCCGCCTGCGCAGAACTGACGGATTACGACAAAGAAACCCTGAAAGAATTTGCCGACGTAAAGGCAGAAGTAGAAAAGCTGCTCGACGTATTCAAATTCCGCGACGCGCAGAAAGAGGCGATGAACCTGGCACGCATCGGCAACAAATACCTTGCCGACACCGAACCCTGGAAACTGGCAAAGACCGACATGGAACGTGTAGGCACCATCCTGAACATCTCTCTGCAACTGGTTGCCAACCTTGCCATCGCTTTCGAACCGTTCCTGCCTTTCAGCTCGGAGAAACTCCGCAAGATGCTGAACATGGAAAGCTTCGAATGGTCGGAACTGGGAAGGAACGACCTGCTCCCGGTAGGACATCAGCTGAACAAGCCGGAACTGCTGTTCGAAAAAATAGAAGACAGCGTAATCGAGGCACAGGTACAGAAGTTGCTCGACACGAAGAAGGCCAACGAAGAAGCCAACTATAAGGCAAACCCGATTCGTCCGAACATCGAATTTGATGATTTCACGAAACTCGACATCCGCGTAGGTACCATCCTTGAATGTCAGAAAGTGCCGAAAGCCGACAAGCTGCTGCAATTCAAGATTGACGACGGACTGGAAACACGTACCATCGTATCGGGCATCGCAAAGCACTACCAGCCGGAAGAACTGGTAGGCAAGCAGGTTTGCTTTATCGCCAATCTCGCACCGCGCAAGCTGAAAGGTATCGTCAGCGAAGGCATGATTCTGAGTGCCGAAAACAACGACGGTAGTCTGGCAGTTATCATGCCTCAGAAAGAGGTGAAGCCGGGCAGCGAAGTAAAATAAGTGATAAGCTAATGGATATTACACTCACATTAATACAGAGTAAGATATATGAAGTCCGAGGGCAGAAAGTAATGCTGGATTTTGATTTGGCCGAAATGTACCAAGTTGAGACACGTATCTTAAATCAATCGGTAAAGCGGAATCAGAGCCGCTTTCCCGAAGACTTTATGTTTCAACTAACAAATGAGGAATGGGAAGATATGTCATCACAATTTGTGATGACATCCCGTGCCAAACGTCCGAAATCTGCTCTTCCACTAGCATTTACCGAACACGGTGTTGTAATGCTCTCCAGTATACTCCGAAGTGATATTGCCATACAGACCAGTGTTCTGATTGTACGTGCATTTGTTGCCATACGGCAACTAATTGCCAAATTTCCTGTAGATAGAGTCGGCCAGTTAGAAAATCAGATGGAAGAACTGAAAAATTATATCGAAGAGGCCTTCACCGATTATAATGATATTAATGAGGATACCCGCACACAATTGGAGCTGATCAATCAAACACTGGCCGAACTGCAAGCGCAAAAAGCAACAGCGGATAAGCCACGTAATCCAATAGGATTCAGAAAGTGAAATATGGTATAATAATATGAGTGAAGAACAGTCACTGAAACAAAAAACAGCAAAAGGGCTATTTTGGGGAGGGCTCAGCAGCAGCGTACAGCAGCTACTAGGACTTCTTTTCGGAGTAGTGTTAGGAAGATTACTGGACCCTGCAGATTACGGTATGATCGGTATGCTGGCTATCTTTCCGGCCATTGCTTCCGCCCTGCAGGAAAGCGGATTTGTCGCAGCACTCGCCAATCGCGAGAAAGTCAGCGATAAAGACTATAACGCTGTATTCTGGTTCAGTATCTCTTTTAGTGCTGTTCTTTATATTTTGCTCTATTCTTCAGCTCCGCTGATTGCTAAATTTTATGATACTCCGGAGTTAACGTCGCTTGCCCGTTTCTCTTTCCTCAGTTTCTTTATAGCCAGTTTCGGGATAGCTCCACGAGCTCTTCTTTTCCGTAATCTCAAAGTGAAGGAGAATACCATCATTTCTCTTTCAAGCCTGTTTCTATCCGGTATTGTGGGGATTATTCTTGCCGCAAACGGATTTGCCTATTGGGGTCTGGCTATACAGACAATGACCTTTGTCGTCATAGGCACGGCACTCAACTGGTACTTTGCCCACTGGAAGCCCAGCTTCCGCATTGACTTCTCTCCCATCAGGGAGATGTTCGGATTCAGCAGTAAAATGCTGATTACGCAAGTCTTTATTATCATCAACCAAAACCTGTTCTCCGTCCTGCTGGGTAAATTCTACACTAAACAGGAAGTCGGAGACTTCAGCCAGGCCAACAACTGGAACAATAAGGGACACGCCCTCATCACCGGAATGATCAACGGAGTCACCCAGCCCGTACTGGCAAGTGTGGCTAATGACCCGCAGCGTCAGGCGGCCGTGTTTCATAAAATGCTGCGTTTCACGGCTTTTATTTCTTTCCCTGCCATGTTCGGGCTCAGCCTCATTTCCAGAGAGTTCATTCTGATTGCCATCACGGACAAGTGGCTCGCTTCCGCACGGATCATGCAATTACTTTGTATATGGGGAGCCTTTATCCCGATCAATAATCTGTTCTCCTTATTGCTGGTCAGCCGCGGGCGGTCTTCCATCTTTATGTTCAACAGTATCGCACTGAGCGTGTTGCAGCTGATCACTGCCTGTATCAGTTATCCATACGGCATCACCACCATGATTTATCTGTTTGTCGCTATCAATATCGGGTGGCTGTTTGTCTGGTACTGCTTTGCCCGGAGAGAGATTCCGCTGACGCTGTTCAGCATACTGAAAGATATCGCTCCTTATTTTCTGCTGGCAGCTTCGCTGACAATCGCAGCCCATTACATAACGTCGGGCATCACTAATCTGTATTTGTCACTTACCATCAAAGTGTTTTTCGTGGCTTCTCTATATGCACTTGTTTTGTGGAAAATGCAATCAGTCATTTTCAAGGAATGTATTCAGTTCATTAAAAAGAAAAAGATATCATGACGACACCTACCAATTACATAGCGACCTGGTTCTACAAGGAATCCAAAGAAGATGCCAGTTTCTATCCGCAGGCAGGCAAACGGGGAGATTCCGCCCTCGTCCATTCCATTTATATGCAGATACAAGTGCCGTTCTTTACCACTTTCAGGCATTATCATCCGGATGACAAGTTGCTTTTCTTCAGCAATCTGGATCAGTTTCCCGATTATCTGGAACGATTATTCAAGGAGTTACGGATTGAGACTGTTACCCTGCCTTATCTCTGCATCCCTCCCAAAGGATGGTACGGGGCATGGAGAAATCAATTCTACCTGTATGATATCCTGCGCTATATGGAGAAAAGGATGCAAGCGGACGATACGTTGCTCATCTGCGATGCGGACTGTCTCTGTATGCGTCCGTTGGAGCAACTGTTCAGCGACACACGGAAATACGGTTCCGCCCTGTACGATGCATCCGACCGACCGGACCTCAGCGTGAACGGAATCACACTAAAGGAGATGACAGATATCTATAATGACTGTTACGTAGAAAAAGAGAAGAGAGAAAAAGAGAAGGAGGCAACGAAGAAAACAGAAGCGGAAAAGGAAGAAGCAGAGCAGCAAGATACGAAAAACGGAGTCACAAGAACAGAGCTTGTCCATTATTACGGGGGAGAATTTATCTCGCTGCGTGGTGATGTAGTAGCACGAATCAACGAAGCGTATCCTGCTTTATGGAATTATAATCTGGAACGTTTTGCCGCCAATCAGCCCAAACTGAACGAAGAAGCCCACTTCCTGAGCGTAGTGGCTACGAGGCTCAACATCCACAACAATATCGCCAATCAATACGTCAAACGCCTCTGGACCTACCCCAAATACAATACGGTAGAAAAAGGAGACGAGCAACTAGCGGTATGGCATCTTCCTTACGAGAAAAAAAGAGGATTGTATCTGCTGTACAAACACTTTGTGAACCACCCCACTTTCGATGACGAAGAGGCCTTCCGCAAGAAAGCCTCCGCCTACACCGGTGTGCCGACCGTTACTTTCGGGAAACGTATCCGCGATTTCATCACCATTCTTCTTCTAAAAATAAAAGACAAATGCATATACTGATACTTCCAATGTACTATCCTGAGAAGGACTCCTCCCCGCACCGGGGATATATGTTCTTCGAGCAGGCTATGCAACTGGCTAAATCAGGCTGCCGGACAGGACTTGCCTTCACGGAGCAAAGGCCTCTGAAGAACTTCACATGGAAACGGTTCCGCAAAGAGAGTCATTTTCAGATATCGGCAGAAGATAACGGCAGTTTCGTCACCATGCGCATGCACGCATGGAACCCGAAACTAAGCACCCGCGCGGGAGGAATCATCTGGTCTCTGCTGACCGTCTTGTTAGTACGGAAGTATATCCGCACTTACGGTCGCCCCGACCTGATTCATGCGCACTTCGGCACATGGGCAGGGTATGCCGCACGACTGGTTTATAAATGGTATAAGATTCCCTATGTCATCACAGAGCACGCCTCTTCCATCAACGGCAATCAGACGACACCGTCGCAGGCAGTGATACTAAAGAAGGCATACAGCGAGGCACGCAAGATCATCTGTGTCGGCACGAAACTGAAACGGAGCCTGTGCGCATACGTCAGTGACCCGGATAAAGTGACCGTCATACCGAACTTTGTAGATACGAACACCTTTGCATTCAGCCCTCACCGGACGGAGAAAGAGAAACATTTCACTTTCATCAGCATCGGAAACCTGAATAAGCGCAAAGGATTCTGGGATTTGCTGACTGCTTTTCACTGGGCATTCAAGGATATGCCGCACGTCTCTTTACTCATTGCCGGAGACGGGGAAGAAATGCAGTCACTCAAAGAGCAGATTCAGTCTCTCCACCTGGAAGAGCAGGTAAAACTGACCGGCCGCCTGTCACGGGAAGAATTGTCCGGGTTGCTGGCTACTTGCGATGCTTTTGTACTGGCCTCCTTTGCGGAGACATTCGGCATCGTATTCATCGAAGCAATGGCAACAGGCTTGCCCGCCATCGGCACCGTATGCGGAGGACCGGAGGACATCATCACTCCCGAAAGCGGCTTCCTCATCCGACCGGGAAATGTGGATGCGCTCGCCGCTAAGATGAAAACATTGTACGACACCTACGAGTCGTTCGACAAAGAGAAAATCCGCCAGTCCATCGTCAGCCGTTTCGACTTTCAGTTGGCGGGGCAGAAGTTACGGCAAGTTTATTCAGAAGCATTAGAAATGTCCAAGCCCCCAAAAGCATCGGAATCATGAAAGTTACAGTCATAGATTGTTCAGTATCAGGCCATCGGGAAACGTATTATAAACAGTTTGCTCAGACATGGGCGGGCATGGGGCACGAAACGTCGCTCATCGCTCCCGACGGGAAAGGTGTACAGGAGACCGTTGCCTTTCAGCCTGTCTCAGCGCTTCCGCTGCTGCCGCTCCCTGCCGGAAAACCGTTGCAGAAAAAGCTGGTTGTACTGCGCAATGCAGTGATTCGGCTGCGAAATCTGTACAGGCTGCGCCGGAGTCTTCAACGGCTGAAACCTGATCTGGTCTTCTTCGCCTGCCTCGACGATATGCTGCCTACATTGGCTCCCTTATGGCTGTTCAATCTTTTGCTGCCCTATCAGTGGAGCGGCCTGCTGGTTCAGTCCGCCCTGCCGCCTTACCACCGAGGGATGCCCGATACACGCCCTTTCCTGCGAAGCAAGAACTGCGTAGGAGTAGGCATACTGAACGAATATTCAGCGAAAGACCTGGAAACATTTCAGCGCCACATTCTGCTGTTTCCCGACTTTGCCGATCTTTCGGCTCCCGCCACAAACTACCCGTTGCTGCGCAAACTGAAGGAGAAAGCCAGAGGAAGGAAGGTGATATCCCTGCTCGGTTCCATCAATTTCCGCAAGGGGATAAAGTTACTGTTAGAGAGTATCCCTTTATTGCCAAAGGATGAATATTTCTTCCTCATTGCGGGGAAATCATCTCTCACCGCACAACAGGAAAACGACCTGCGGGCGTTCGGGGAGTCAAGGAATAACTGTCTGTTCTCATTGGAGAAGATTCCCGATGAAAGCTGTTTCAATGCCCTGATAGCGGAGAGCGACCTTATTTTTGCCGCATACAAGCAGTTCACCGGCAGCAGCAACCTCCTGACCAAAGCTGCCGCCTTCCGCAAACCGGTCATAGTCAGCCGCGGCCTCTGCATGGGGCGGAGGGTAGAGCAGTACGGAACAGGTCAAACCACCGGAGAAGACAACGCCGGAGAATGCAGCGCAGCTATCCGCTCGCTGTGTACCGAAACAAGGATGGATACTCAGACTTTCGCCCGGTACGCCCACGAACACGAAGTGGAGAAACTAATCACATGTTTTAATCAAATCAGCAAGCATATACAATGAAAGTACTTTTTACATTCGGAGGAATCCCCCACTACCTGAATGCCATGCTCAACAGGCTACAGGCAAAAGGAGTAGAAATAACCGTTGTCAGTCCAAAGAAAGGGAATACGACCATAGGCAAAGGGGTGAAAATGGTAGAAGGAGGAATCTACAAGCATCTGACTACACCGGAGAAGAAGATGTTCTACGGAAAAAGCGCTTTCCCCGCCCTTCCCGAAATCATTGCGGAAGAAAAACCGGATATAGTGGTAATAGGATGGCCCTACTTCCTGCAAGTATTCTTCCAGCCCGCACTGAGAAAGGCTATGAAGTCCTGCAACGCCAAGCTGGTGATTCGTGAAATCCCCTTCCAGACTCCTCCCTACGGAAAGATCAAGGAATATTTCAAAGCCAATCCGATGCACGACGAAGGTATGCGCCTGCTCAGCAAGGGGACCGGATTCTATCTGCGCCAATGGATAACGGCAAGGATACGGAAGTACTGCTACGCCCAAGCTGCCGGAACGCTGAACTACTCGACAGCCGCCTACGACATCCTCCCCTCTTACGGAGTAAAGAAGGAGCAGATACACGTCACTTACAACTCGACCGATACGGAAGCGCTTCTCAAAGAAAAAGAATCCGTACTGGCTTCCCCCTCCATCCTTCCCCCGTGCGACCGTCGACTGCTGCACATCGGACGGCTCGTAAAATGGAAACGGGTAGATTTATTAATAGAGGCTTTCCGGAAGGTAGCTGCCGACTATCCGGAAGCGGAACTGGTGATCGTAGGAGACGGACCGGAACTGGACAACCTCAGACAACAGGCAAACGACCTGCAACTGGCAGACAGCATCCGCTTTATCGGAGCCGTCTATGACCCGAAGACACTGGGCGCCTATATGAACGAATCGAGTATCTATGTGCTTGCCGGCATGGGAGGGCTTTCGATCAATGATGCCATGACGTATGGTATGCCCGTCCTTTGTGCCGTATGCGACAGTACGGAACGCGACCTGGTCATGGAAGGCAAGAACGGCTATTTCTTCAAGGACGGAGACGCCGATAGCCTGGCAGGTAGAATCAGAGAGATGTTCGAATCTCCCGAACGCTGCAAGGAGATGGGAAAAGAATCGGAACGGATGATCCGGGAAAAGATCAATATGGAGACGGTCAGCGAACGCTACCTGAAGGCTTTTCAAGAGATTCTTCGTCTCACTCATCTTCGCGATTCCGGTAATTAGCCGGTGAAGTCCCCAAATGCATCTTTACGTACTTCCCGAAAAAGGACTGGTTGGGGAAGTTGAACTCTTCCGCTATTTCCTTGACGGACTTGTCCGAACGTTTCAGCCGGTACTTGATATGTTCTATCGTCGTTTCATTGATCAAGTCCAGCGGAGTCCTGCCACACGCTTGCTTGATGACTTTCGAAAAATGCTTCGGAGTGTAGCAGAGCGCATCCGCATAATAACTCACAGAACGGTGCATACCCTTGTCTTTCGATAATAGCTCCACGAATTTCCGCAGGGTATAATCCGCCTGTTTGATGCCTTCTTTCGGACTGTCCCCCTTGTCGGGAGCATCGATTTCCTTGTGAAGCTGTCCCAGCATCTCACAAAAAAGGGCGGAGAAGAGATGCTGCATCACTTCCCTGTGATAATAATGAGGTTCATCATTGATCTTCGCCACAATCAAATCCCGATAAAACCTGAAAACAGGATCATCCCCGCCTTCGCTGATAGACTTCACCGGATTGTTGTGGATATGAGCAGCGGTATTCCACGTTTTCTTCTCCATTTTAATAATGCGTTGCAGAAAACGGGTAGAGAATCCCGCCAGCCTTATCTTATATTTAGGACTCAGCATCGTACGACTGATCAGTGTATTGGGAAGACCGAGCAGCAAGTCGCCCGCCTGCAACTGATACGTCCGGTAGTTGATATCCAGCTGGATACACCCTTCTGCACAGACAGCAATAAGGAAACAGTTCAGCCGGACTGTATCATTACTATACGGAATCCCGTCCAGACTGTTGACTATCGCAAAATCATCGTCTATATAATCAAGGATATGCTGACTCTTCTTAAAGTCTTCTATATCTACTGTCATAATGTTCTCTTTTTCCATAGCCTCTCCTTTTTTACTTTTTTGCAAAGTTGGTAAATAATAGGGAAAACAGAATGTCCCAAACTCCTTTATAATTGTTTGATATGTCGTTTATACGCAAATAGTTAGCCACAACAAATACAAATAACGAAAACAGGACATTCATAGAGAAAAATCGGTCACCATTGACTTGTTCTTTTCTCCTACTTTTGTTCTGATTTTAATAAAAGACAAAAAGAGTAAGTATGATTACAGTGAACAAAAAATGGATACGGCTGATAGGAATTGTCGGTTGTACAGTGTGGATGGCATCGTGCAAACAGGCACCGGATGCAGGAGTGAAATCTTCTTATGCAGTCATGCAGATAGAACCAACGGACAAAGAACTTTCTTCCTCCTATTCGGCAACCATACGCGGGCGACAGGATATTGACATCTATCCGCAAGTGTCGGGAACAATCGAGAAACTCTGCGTGACCGAAGGTCAGAAAGTACGTCGGGGACAGTTGCTTTTCATCATTGACCAAGTACCTTACAGAGCCGTGCTCAAAACCGCCACCGCCAATGTGGAAGCGGCCCGCGCCGCTACAAGCACCGCCGAACTGACTTACAAGAGCAACAAGGAACTGTATGCGCAGAAAGTCGTTTCAGAATTTAGCCTGAAGACTGCCGAAAACTCTTATCTCACCGCCAAGGCACAACTGGCACAGGCTGAAGCTCAGGAAATAAGCGCACGCAACAACCTCTCTTATACCGAAGTGAAAAGTCCCAGTGACGGAGTTGTAGGCGCATTGCCCTATCGTGCAGGCGCATTGGTAAGCGCCAACATTCCTTATCCGCTCACTACGGTCAGTGACAATTCGGATATGTACGTCTATTTCTCGATGACCGAAAACCAACTGCTCGCCCTTACCCGACAGTACGGCGACATGGACGAAGCGTTAAAGAATATGCCGGAAGTGGAACTGATTCTGAACGACAACTCAGTCTATCAGAAGAAAGGTACCATCGAATCCATCAGTGGAGTGATCGACCGTCAGACAGGGACCGTAGTGGCACGCGTAGTGTTCCCCAACGAATCACGGCTGCTTCATAGCGGAGCATCGGGCACGGTAGTAGTGCCGAGCATCTACAAGAACTGCATCGCCATCCCGCAGACAGCTACCGTGCGGATGCAGGACAAAACAATTGTATATAAGGTAGTGGACGGCATAGCGGTCTCCACCCTGATCACCGTAGCCGGAATCAACGACGGACGCGAATATATAGTGCTGGACGGCTTGAAAGCTGGTGACGAAATTGTATCGGAAGGCGCCGGACTGGTGCGCGAAGGTACACAGGTTAAATAAGAAGGAGACTGATTATGAAAGGAAATATATTTATCAAACGGCCGGTGATGGCTATCTCCATCTCCGTGCTGATTCTCGCCATAGGGCTTATCTCGCTCTTCACCCTGCCGGTGGAGCAATATCCCGACATCGCACCTCCTACGGTCTATGTGGCTGCCAGCTATACGGGCGCCGATGCCGAAGCAGTGATGAACAGCGTCATCATGCCGCTGGAAGAGAGCATCAACGGGGTGGAAGACATGATGTATATCACGTCCAGCGCCTCCAATGCAGGTCTGGCTATCATACAGGTTTACTTCAAACAAGGCACCGACCCCGATATGGCAGCTGTCAACGTACAGAACCGTGTAGCCAAAGCACAGGGACTGCTGCCCGCCGAAGTAACGAAAGTCGGCGTAAGCACGATGAAACGACAGACCAGCTTCCTGCAAATCGGCGCAATGGTCTGCACCGACGGTCGCTACGACCAGACCTTCCTTGCCAATTATCTGGACATCAACGTCATCCCGCAGATCAAACGTATCGAGGGAGTAGGAGACGTCATGGAGCTGGGCGATACCTACAGTATGCGTATCTGGCTGAAACCGGAACGGATGGCACAATACGGACTGGTGCCTTCGGACATCACCAGCGTGCTGGGCGAGCAGAACATTGAAGCCCCTACCGGCTCACTGGGCGAGAGTTCGCAGAACGTCTTCCAGTTCACGATGAAATATCGCGGAAGACTGAAGAGCGTGGAAGAATTTCAGAACACCGTTGTCCGCTCGCGTGAAGACGGCTCGATACTCCGTCTGAAAGATGTGGCGGATGTAGAACTGGGCACTATGACTTATAGTTTCCGCAGTGAAATGGACAGCCAGCCTGCCGTGCTCTATATGATCTTCCAGACGGCAGGTTCCAATGCGACCGCTGTCAATAAAGAAATTACCGCCCAGATGGAGCGGATGGAGAAAAACCTGCCGGAAGGAACGGAGTTCGTCACCATGATGAGTTCGAACGACTTCCTCTTCGCTTCCATACACAACGTGGTGGAAACACTGATTATCGCCATCATTCTGGTCATCCTCGTGGTATACTTCTTCTTGCAGGACTTGAAGAGTACGCTCATCCCGTCTATCTCCATCATCGTGTCACTGGTAGGTACGTTTGCCTGTCTGGTAGCTGCGGGATTCAGTCTGAACATCCTGACCCTGTTTGCACTGGTGCTTGCCATCGGTACGGTGGTGGATGACGCCATTGTGGTGGTGGAAGCGGTGCAGTCCAAGTTTGACGCCGGATATAAGTCGCCCTACCTTGCCACCAAAGATGCGATGGGCGACGTGACGATGGCTATCGTCTCCTGTACCTGTGTCTTCATGGCCGTATTTATCCCCGTCACCTTCATGGGAGGTACTTCGGGCGTGTTCTATACCCAATTCGGTATCACGATGGCAACTGCCGTAGGTATCTCCATGATCTCGGCTCTGACCCTGTGTCCCGCCCTGTGCGCCATCATGATGCGTCCGTCGGACGGAACCAAGAGCGCCAAGAGTATCAACGGACGGGTACGCGCAGCTTACAACGCTTCGTTCAATGCCGTGCTGGGCAAGTATAAGAAAGGGGTGATGTACTTCATCCGCCATCGCTGGATGGTATGGACTTCACTGGCTGCTACCATCGTCCTGCTGGTTTATCTGATGAGCACGACCAAGACGGGACTCGTGCCGCAGGAAGACCAGGGTGTTATCATGGTGAATGTCAGCATCTCACCGGGAAGCACGCTCGAAGAAACGACGAAAGTAATGGACCGGCTGGAAAACATTCTGAAAGATACGCCCGAAATAGAACACTACGCCCGCGTAGCAGGATACGGTCTGATCTCCGGTCAGGGAACTTCGTACGGTACGATCATTGTCCGCCTGAAAGACTGGAGCGAACGAAAAGGAAAGGAACACGGTTCGGATGCCGTAGCTTCCCGCCTCAACGCACAATTCCAGTCCATCAAGGAAGCGCAGATATTCAGCTTCCAGCCCGCCATGATTCCGGGATACGGTATGGGTAACTCCCTCGAACTGAACCTTCAGGATATGACAGGCGGTGATCTGGCTACGTTCTACGATGCGTCCACACAGTTCCTCAACGCCTTGAACCAGCGTCCGGAAGTGGCTATGGCTTATACATCCTACGCCATCAACTTCCCGCAGCTCTCGGTAGAAGTGGATGCTGCCAAATGTAAGCGTGCAGGAATTTCGCCAAGCGCGGTACTCGATGCGGTAGGCAGTTATTGCGGTGGAGCGTATATCTCCAACTACAATCAATACGGTAAAGTATATCGTGTCATGATGCAGGCATCGCCCGAATACCGTCTGGACGAACAGGCATTGAACAATATGTTTGTGCGCAACGGTACGGAAATGGCTCCGGTGAGCCAGTTCGTTACACTGAAGCAGGTACTGGGACCGGAAACGGCCAACCGTTTCAACCTCTACAGCACCATCACAGCCAATGTGAATCCTGCCGACGGTTACTCTTCGGGTGAAGTGCAGAAAGTGATTGAAGAAGTGGCCGCAGAATCGTTGCCGATGGGTTACGGATACGAATATGGCGGTATGGCACGCGAAGAAGCAAGCAGCGGCGGCGCCCAGACGGTTTTCATCTACGCCATCTGTATCTTCCTGATCTATCTGATTCTGGCTTGTCTCTACGAAAGTTTCCTCGTACCGTTTGCCGTTATCTTCTCCGTACCGTTCGGATTAATGGGCTCGTTCCTGTTCGCCAAGATACTCGGACTGGAGAATAACATCTATTTGCAGACAGGGGTGATCATGCTGATCGGCTTGCTGGCCAAGACGGCTATTCTGATTACGGAGTACGCCATCGAACGCCGCCGCAAAGGGATGGGCATCGTGGAATCGGCCTACTCTGCCGCACAGGTCCGCCTGCGTCCTATCCTGATGACGGTGCTGACAATGATCTTCGGTATGCTTCCGCTGATGTTCTCTTCCGGTGCGGGTGCCAATGGCAACAGTTCGCTGGGTACGGGTGTCGTAGGCGGTATGGCTGTCGGAACGGTGGCATTGCTCTTTGTCGTTCCGGTCTTCTACATCATCTTTGAATACTTGCAGGAGAAAATCCGCAAACCGATGGAAGAAGAAGCAGATGTACAAGTGCTTTTAGAAAAAGAGAAAAGTGAAGCTGAACGTGAACGTTAATAAATAAAAGAAAGAATGAAGAAAAATATCATCCTGTTAGTTGCCATGAGTCTGACGCTGAGCGGTTGTGGCATCTATACCAAATACAAGCCCGCCACTTCCGTCCCCGACGATCTTTACGGCGGGGAAGTGGTGACGGAAGACACTGCCGGTCTGGGGAATATGGACTGGCGGGAACTCTTCACCGACCCTCATCTGCAGTCCCTCATCGAGACAGGGTTGCAGACCAATACCGACTACCAGTCCGCCCAGCTTCGCGTGGAAGAAGCTCAGGCAGTGCTGATGTCCGCCAAACTTGCTTTCCTGCCCGCCTTTGCGCTTTCCCCGCAGGGGACAGTGAGCAGCTTCGATACGAACAAAGCTACGCAGGGTTATTCGCTACCCGTTACCGCCAGTTGGGAACTGGACGTATTCGGCCGTATGCGCAACTCCAAGAAGCAGGCGAAAGCGCTGTATGCACAAAGTGAAGATTACCGTCAGGCAGTCCGCACGCAGCTAATAGCCGGTATAGCCAATACTTATTACACGCTGCTGATGCTGGACGAACAGCTCATCATCTCCCGACAGACGGAGGAGGCATGGAAAGAAACCGTAGCCTCTACCCGTTCCCTGATGAACGCCGGACTGGCGAACGAATCGGCTGTATCGCAGATGGAAGCGACTTATTATCAAGTGCAGGGTTCTGTGCTCGATTTGCAGCAGCAGATCAATCAGGTGGAGAACAGTCTTGCTTTATTATTGGCAGAGACACCCCGCAACTACGAACGCGGAACGTTGGCAGACCAACAGTTTCCTACGGACTTTGCCGTAGGAATCCCTGTCCGAATGCTTGCCGCCCGCCCCGATGTCCGCTCGGCCGAGCGGACGCTGGAAGCAGCGTTCTATGGCACCAATGCGGCACGTTCGGCTTTCTACCCTTCCATCACGTTGAGCGGAAGTGCCGGATGGACGAACTCCGTCGGGTCTATGATTCTCAATCCGGGCAAGTTCCTGGCATCGGCAGTAGGTTCGCTCACGCAGCCGCTCCTTAATAAAGGACAAGTGGTGGCTCAGTATCGCATTGCCCGTGCGCAGCAGGAAGAAGCGGCTCTCGGTTTTCAGCAAACATTGCTCAACGCCGGCAGCGAAGTGAATGATGCGCTGACTGCCTATCAGACCAGTCAGGGGAAAAGAATCTTGCTCGACAAGCAGATTGCTTCTCTACAAACAGCCGTGCGAAGTACTTCTCTGCTGATGGAACATACGAATACAACCTATCTGGAAGTACTTACCGCCCGACAGTCATTGCTCAGCGCGCAACTATCACAGACGGCCAATCATTTTACCGAAATACAAAGTTTAATTAACCTATACCGTGCTTTAGGGGGAGGACAGGAATAAAGAATATCATACTTCCTCTGTTTTTTTGATCCTAATGAAGAAGGGCTGCCGGAGAAGTGATTCTCTGACAGCCCGTTTTTCGTTAGAGGGCATTCCCGATAAGAAGTGTTATTAATTTTTGTTTCGCCCGGTCCCGCCATCGGCGCCAACGAACGGCATGATTTGTTTCATGCTCTGAAACTAAAAGTTTCATGCCTTGAAACCAACAGTTTCACACCGAGAAACCAATGGTTTCAAGCAATGAAACTATTTTGAAGTTATCGAAGCGCAGCTATGATTCTTTCGCAAGCCTGTCCGTCACCATAAGGGTTATGCGTTTCGGACATCCGCTTATACATTTCTTTATCTTGCAGCAGGGCAGTGACATTACTGACAATTGCCTCCGCATCCGTGCCGACCAGCTTCACCGTACCCGCCTCAACAGCTTCCGGACGCTCGGTCGTATCCCGCATCACCAGCACGGGTTTGCCCAATGAAGGGGCTTCTTCCTGCACACCGCCGCTATCAGTCAGCAGCAGAGTAGAATGTTGCATGGCATAAATAAAAGGCAGATAATCCAAAGGAGAGATCAGGTAGACATTGCTCAGACCGGAAAGCAGTTCATACACTGGCTTCTGCACATTAGGATTCAGATGAACGGGATAGACAATGTCCATCTCCGGGTGAAGAGCCGCCAGTTCTTTGATCGCTTTGCAGATATGCAGGAAACCATCTCCAAAGTTCTCACGACGATGTCCGGTGACGAGGATATACTCACGATCACCTACCGTGTAGCCTTTCTCCTGAAGTTCCTTCGCCATCTTTTCTTTCACACCGGCGGTGGTGGAAATGATATCGACTGCCATCAGCAGGGCATCAATCACCGTATTTCCTGTAATAAAGATTTTCTTCGCGTCTATATTCTCTTGCAGCAGATTTGCCCTTGACTGTTCTGTCGGTGCAAAGTAGTAAGTACAGATACGGTCTGTCACCTGGCGGTTCATTTCTTCCGGCCAGGGAGACAACATATTATAGGTACGCAATCCGGCTTCCACGTGTCCCACAGGTATCTGCATATAAAATGCCGCAAGGGATGCTGCCATCGAGGTAGTCGTATCTCCATGCACCAATACGGTGTCGGGACGGAAGTCCTTCAGCACTTCGCGCAGTCCGAGCAGTACTTTAGCGGTAATGTCATACAAGTCCTGATTGGGAGCCATGATATTCAGGTCATATTCGGGAGTGATACCGAACACCTCCAATACCTGATCCAACATCTGCCGGTGCTGTGCCGTAACGCAGACACGTGTCTCAAAATGTTCCGTATCTTTCTGGAGCGCCTTTACAAGCGGAGCCATCTTTATCGCTTCGGGACGGGTACCGAAAACGAGCAATATCTTTTTCATCTGCTTTATTTAATAGAGTCTATACAATCTCTTCGCAATTAAACTACATTTTATCGTCTCACGCCGCAGAAGTCCAGTTCTATCTTTCCTTCTTCTTTGGGCAATGCAAGGAAGACATCGTGGCGAACCAGCCAGACGATAATATCCGCTTTCTCGTATGCTTCCCGATAATCTGTCAGATGGAAGCTCTTATGAGTGCTTATATTAGGCTCGATAATCAGCACGTCCGCTCTCGATTCGGAGATGATGCGGGAAGCGATATATTTGGCGGGAGATTCCCGTAAGTCATCGATATTCGGTTTGAAAGCCAGTCCCATGCAGGCAACGACCGGTTCGCGCTCGTTCTGTTCCACAAACTTCTGACAGGTTTCCAATACTTTGTTCGCACACCAGTCCGCTTTGTAATCGTTCGTTTCACGGGCACGCTTAATGAGCTGCGCCTGTTCCGGATAGTCGGATACGATGAACCAAGGGTCTACCGCAATGCAGTGACCGCCTACTCCGCAGCCCGGTTGAAGGATATTCACACGCGGATGCTTGTTGGCAAGTTCGATCAGTTCCCATACATTGATTCCGGCTTTGTCGCAGATCATGGAGAGTTCGTTGGCAAAGGCGATCTGTGAGTCGCGGGAGGAATTCTCCGTCAGTTTGCACATCTCTGCCGTGCGGGCATTGGTGCCGTGCAGTTTGCCTTGTACGAAAGCGGAATAAAACTCAATGGCTTTTTCGGTGGATGCCGGATCGATGCCGCCTATCACGCGGTCGTTGTGCACCAGTTCGTATAATGTATTTCCCGGCAATACGCGTTCGGGACAATAAGCGATATGTATCTTCCCTTTCAGTTCGGGACGTTCTTTATAGATCACTTCCGCCATACGTTCGGTGGTATATACCGGAGAAGTGGATTCGATGACAAACAGGTTACCCTCCTGCAGATAAGGGATCACGGAACGGGTGGCCGCTTCCACATAGGTGATGTCCGCCCGATGGTTCTGCTTGAACGGGGTAGGCACTACGATAAAGAAAGCATCCGCCGCTTCCGGCTTGCATACAGCACGCAACTTTCCACTCTGCACTACGTCCCTGACTACCTGACCCAGTGCAGGTTCTACAATATGTATCTTTCCCTGGTTGATCGTTTCCACCACAGAAGGATTGACATCTACTCCTATGACTTCGAAACCGTGAGCGGCAGCAACGGCTGCCGTAGGAAGGCCGATATACCCTAATCCTAAAAACACAACCTTTTTCATGTTCAATATCTCCTTATTAATAAGTGTGGCAAAAGTACAAATAATATGTGACTTTGTACGGATTTTCACTGAAAACCACTACTTTTGTGCAAACATTTTGAAAGCATGAGGGTACTAATCATCAATACTTCCGAACGAATAGGTGGTGCGGCTGTCGCTGCCGGACGACTGATGGAATCGCTTAAGAACAACGGCATCAAGGCGAAAATGTTGGTACGTGACAAACAGACAGACCAAATCAGCGTCGTCGGCCTAAAGCGCAGTTGGCTACACGTATGGAAATTCATGTGGGAACGCATCGTCATCTGGAAAGCCAACCGTTTCAAGAAGAATGATCTCTTCGCCGTAGATATCGCCAATACCGGTACGGACATCACTTCGCTTCCCGAATTTCAGCAGGCAGATGTCATCCATCTGCACTGGATCAACCAAGGGATGCTGTCACTCAACACCATCCGCAAGATTCTGACTTCCGGCAAACCTGTAGTATGGACCATGCACGATATGTGGCCCTGCACCGGCATCTGCCATTATGCACGCGAATGCAGAAACTACGAACAGGAATGCCACCACTGCCCTTACATCTACGGAGGAGGAGGCAAGAAGGACTTATCTACCCGAATCTTCCGGAAGAAGAAAGAAATTTATAGTCAGGCATCCATCACGTTTGTAGGCTGTAGCCGCTGGCTGGCGGAGAAGGCCAAAGTCAGCGGACTGCTCACCGGACAAACGGTTATCAGTATCCCGAACGCCATCAACACGAATCTTTTCAAGCCTCACAATAAGCAGGAAGCCCGCAGAAAATGCAGGCTGCCACAGGAAGGGAAGCTGATTCTTTTCGGTTCTGTCAAGATAACAGACAAGCGAAAGGGAATTGACTATCTGATTGAAGCCTGCAAACTGCTGGCAGAGAAACATCCGGAATGGAAAGACTCATTGGGCGTGGTTGTTTTCGGCAACCAGTCGCAGCAGTTGCAAGACCTGATTCCTTTCCGCGTCTATCCGCTTCCTTATATTAAGAATGAGCATGAGTTGGTGGATATATACAATGCCGTAGACCTCTTCGCTATCCCTTCTCTCGAAGAGAATCTGCCGAATATGGTGATGGAAGCGATGTCCTGCGGTGTGCCCTGCGTCGGTTTCAACACCGGAGGCATACCGGAAATGATCGATCATCTGCACAACGGATACGTAGCTCAGCGCAAGTCTTCCGAAGATCTGGCCAACGGCATCCATTGGGTACTGACGGAACCCGAATATGCGGAACTTTCCGCACAAGCCTGCCGCAAAGCCATAGGCAACTATTCGGAAAGTATCATAGCGAAGAAGTACACGGACGTTTACAACAAAATAACAGGGAAATATGCATAGTGTCCATCCTACTCCCAAGTTCTCGATTATCACGGTGACCTACAATGCCGAGAAAGTACTGGAAGATACCATCCAAAGTGTTATCTCGCAGACTTACCACCACGTAGAATACATCATTGTGGACGGAGCCTCCAAAGACGGTACTCTCTCTATCATCGACAGATACCGCTCACGGATAACTACCGTCGTCAGCGAACCGGACAAAGGATTGTACGATGCCATGAACAAGGCGATCTCCCTTGCCAGCGGCGACTATCTCTGTTTCCTGAATGCGGGCGACTGCTTTCACGAAGACGACACCTTGCAGCAAATGGTGCACAGCATTCATGGGAGTGTTCTCCCCGACGTCATCTACGGGGAAACTGCGATTGTTGACAAAGACAGGCACTTTCTGCATATGCGCCGCCTTTCCACGCCCAAAAAGCTGGACTGGAAGAGTTTCAAACAAGGAATGTTAGTCTGCCATCAGGCTTTCTTTGCCAGACATACGCTGATGGAACCTTATGACTTAAACTACCGGTACTCCGCTGATTTCGACTGGTGCATCCGCATCATGAAAAAGGCGCGTACCCTGCACAATACGCACCTGACAATCATCGACTATCTGGATGAAGGAATGACTACGCAGAACCGGAAGGCTTCTCTTAAAGAACGGTTCCGCATTATGGCAAAACATTATGGATGGATAAGTACCGCAGCACATCACGCTTGGTTTGTACTGCGGTTGATTATCAAGCCGGGACAATAAACAGTGTATTTCAGACTGACTGACCCAGCCAGTCTGAAACTATAAAATATAGAATTATATCTAATTCACCTCATAAAGCATTACCTGATCCAGTATCACTCCCTCATCCAATGCCTTGATGACCAATTGATGTGATTTCCTGCCCAGAACGGGAAGTACGATTTTCCGGATTGCCTGATTACGAAGCACGTTCTCTTTCCATTCCTCGCTGCGCCCCTTCGTTTCGTACGCTATCACTTCAGGCTCGGCACCATCCAGAGAAACCGAGAAACGCAACTTATCGCCATGCACCGGATGATTGGGAAGTAACCGGATATCCACCTCTACCGAGTCCGTTTTCAGATTACCGAAAGAGAAAGTCAGCGCATCGCCTTTTCTTATCTCTGCGGCTTTGCCTTCATATCCCAAACCTTCGCAGACAATAGCGTTGCCCTTCTTTGCCTCCGCCCCATTCCATTGACAGGCTGCTTTACGGTCCGCTGTCATCGGAGCAGTAGCCGCATTTCTTTCCACACGGTTGAATACAGGGAGCTTGCGGGGTTTGAAGTCCATCATGCGATTCCATTTCCCATTCTCCAATGAGTTATAATGTTGAGTCAGTGCAGCAATGCTGTCGTAAGCGGCATCACTCTTTTCCCAGTCTTCCTTATCGTGGCGTGCCAATTGGGCGTATAACAGTTTGCGATTCATTTGTGTCGCAGCCTGTACGGGATATTTCACCAGTTCGAAGTAAGCGCTCTGTCTGTCGGCGGGTACTTTAGAAGCAGCTTTCTCTACTGTTTCCGAAAGTTCGCTGTAAGCATTCAGACGTTCGTTTATCTCTCTTTCGCTCCACGGTAAGTCTTTGACTACCCGATAGACCGGATTCTTTTCTTCCTCCCGTGTATTTCCCATAAATTCGGGTTTGCGGATATGTGCCAAGCGATAATGTTCCTGCATAACGAGGAGGATGGTCTTTGCACAGGAGGTTCCCAGTTCCCGTTCCAGCCAATGTTTCAGATGTGCGGTTACTCCTTCGGAAGATACCTTATCCAGATTCCATGCCATATCCATGAACAGTTCTATCTGATACTCGGCAGGTTTGATGTCTCCGACGTTCAGTATCCACATTTTCTGTATTCCCTGATCGTAAGCCTGCTTCATCTGTTGATAAATGAGCGATGGACTCATGGTGCTCAACCATAAATGATCGTGCGGGCGTCCCCAGTAGGAAACATGATAATAGACTCCGTTGCCGCCTTTACGGGCACGCTCTTCGGCAGTGGGGAAATGACGGATATAGCCGTAGTTATCATCACACCACATCAAGGTCACGTCTTCGGGCACTTGCAGTCCCGCATGATAAATATCGAGCACTTCCTTATAAGGAATAAAGACCTGCGGCACTTGTGTTACGTCTTTATTCACGTACTTTTCGAGCAAGCCGCGCTGGTCAACAAATACCCGGTTCAGGACGGCTTTCTGTTCTTCTACCGTCTTGGCTCCCTGCATCTTTCCATCGTGAACGCCACGCATACCCAGCGTGTAAAGTATCTCTTGTCCGGCAACTTCTTTCACACGATTTTCCCAAAACTGATAAACGGCCGGACTGTTATTCACGTAATCGTATGCTCCTTTTCCACGTATTTTCCATTCTCCGGCAGCATTGCACGCCATTGGTTCGCAGTGGGAAGCTCCCATAAAGATGCCATACTTTTTCGCTGCTTCCCGATTGCCCTTCGTCAGAAAGAAAGGCAAGGTACACTCATGCATAGCAGGCCAGTAGGTATTGGCCCGCAAACGAAGCAGCAACTCAAAAATACGTTCGTTGGTACGCGGCCCGATTTCTCCTTTCACATCCGACGGTTCGTAAGTCTTGTTACTCCAAGGCATCAGTCCCCAATCTTCATCATTAATAAAGATGCCCCGATACTCCACAGAAGGAGACTGCAACTCTCTGAAATTGGAAGAAAGGCGGAACATCTCTTTCTTCTCCGGAGTCACATCCGCCCACCATTCCCAAGGGGAAACACCTAGCAGACGGGATATTTCAAGTATGCCGTAGGCTGTACCATGACTGTCGCTGCCGGCTACTACTAGCTTTCCATCTTCTGAGACGGCGAGCATGAAAGCCTGCTTTTTGTTTTTTAATGCGGAAATATCGATGCCTGCCTGCTCAATCAGCTTGCTCTGTCCGATCGTTCCTACCAGGATGTTCCCGGTGTTTGTGTCTATATGGGCAGTTGCCGACAATACAGTCTGAAGGTCACGGGACAACAAGTCCAGCGAAGTACGCACCACCGGTGCTTCCGAACCGCTGCAAGCTATCGCAACCGGCCGACCGGACTGCAAAACAAAATCTTTTTGTTTACCCTGAACGGACACGATCACTGCTACCCAAGCAAGGAAAGAAAATAAAATTCTATTTCTCATAAATATTACAGTTTTACAATATCAGTAATGGTCACAAAGCAATCGTCGCTGCCATAGATTCTCTTCGTTTTATCAGTCCATGTGGGGCTGATGCCCGTAACTTCAATCACCAGCGTATATTCCCCTTCAGCCAATTGGGGAGTCTTAAAACGCGTTGCATGATCATTCGCCTTACTATAGAAATCGACCAGTGAAGAATATATTTTCTCCCCTTTCTTATCAAGGATATTCATACGCGCATATCCGCTATGACAGTTCGTTTCGCCCATAACAGCCACACAAGAGCCAGTGAAAGGAATGCTCAGCGTACTTCCTTTTACATTGGAAGATATTCTTCCTTCCTCCACTTTCCAGTCAGCTTCTTTACTGAACGTTATCTTCTTTAAATCGACGGTTTTTCCTTTGCGCAGAGGATTTACGGGTTTCAACTTATCAACGTCCCAGGAAGGCCAGTATTCCGGAATAGAAAGCTTTGTTCCATCCACCTGCATAGGCATCCACACATAGGTGGCAGCCGAAGCCTGATGCGGATAAGACCAGCGATCGCCCATAAACATAGGAATCGTATCTTCGCCACACTTTAAAGGAAACACAAAAGTGGTCTGTGAATTATAGGTCAGGCTTCCTTCGGGAGCAAACAAACCTTGTCTGGTCCACGGGCCTTTGACGGAAGGGGCAGTAAAGTAGAAATTATCATTCTTCTCCCAACTGGTCAGATTGGAGAACAAGAAGAAATACGTGCCGTCCTTTTTAAACATTGCCGGAGACTCTCCGTGAGAACCACCTACTCCCGATACCACTTTTTCCTCTGCCGTACGGTAGTCCTTACTCAAACGATAGACAATTCCTCCGTGCAACAGCAGATATCCAGTACCGTCCGCGTCCTGATAAGTCCCCATATCCCAGCGGCGAATAGGCTTACCTTCATACAACAGAGGTCCGTGAAGTTTATATTCACCTGCTATAGTGCTACAGGTAGCATAACCGATATGGGGATCTTTATAGTTCATATCGTCTGCATGCATATACATCACATACTCGCCGGTAGAAGGGCATTTCATGACTTTCACACGCTCGCCTACACGATCAGGGCCAAGAATTCCGCTTGACTGCATCGGCAGTACAACACGTTCGAACTTCCAGTTCACCAAATCATCAGATGAATAACAACTGAAACCCGGAAATGCATTGCTCTTGTCCGACTTATATTCCCCGAAAAGATAATATCTGCCATTCTCTTCCACAATGCAGGCACCGTGGGCATTGACAATCTCTCCCCTGTCGTCAAACCAGGGAATTCCGTTATTTACTATTTTTTCGGTTTTCCGGGCCATGCCCGTTCCATAAGATACCCACAAAAAGGCAAACAATAACATCCAGTATTTCATGATATTCTTCTATAAATTCTTATAAAAAATATAAGGCACAATTAAATTACAAATTTACGATTAACTATCTATATTCCTATAGAGAATAGTACAACAAGCATGGAATATTGTACTATTTTTCTTCAAAACAACATCCCGCAGAACAGCCACACACTTTCCATCTCCGCCGTGCATATCATGCAGCATCTTTCATCATTGAAAAGAATAAGAATATTTAATGCACAAAAATAGGGAGAAGAACGTAATGAGACGGGAGGTAAATCGGGCAGATATAGGGGGTAAATCGGGCAATAAAGTAAAAGATTGTCATGTTACGATAATTCGCAGTCTGCTAAGTCAAATAAAAGAAAACTCTCTACGGGTTCTTCTGACATATAGAAAACTTTTTACCATCAATACTAAAATCGCAGTTGAGTTTATAATAAATAGTTGCATCGTTTATTATAAACGGTCTCCCCATTTATTATAAACTCCAATACACCTTTTAAGCACGTATTTCTTGATTTTATGCAACAAAAAAGGCTGCAAACCGTATAAAAGGTTGCAGCCTCAAGCTTATCACCGGTTCACATAGATGCTGATTTGCATATGATCCCCTTTGTATTTTGTTATAATGTTACACTATTTTTTTCGGTTCGGTTAAGATGATTGATAAGGTGCATTTCGTTTCATTTTTTAATGGGTTGTTACTTTATTGCCTGTATGACTCCTGCAAATATACAACAAAAAAATGCCTTTGTCAAGTCCTGCGGATATTTGAATAATTAAAAAGCGACAGGCAGTGCAAGTAACTGATACATCAAAGTGCGTGCCATACGCTCCTGCCCTTTGGTGTCGGGATGCAAACGGTCATAGCCGGCATCATAGAAATAAATAAGCTGTTCTTCAACCATCGGATTCATACCTGTCACTGCATTAAAGTCTATGACAGGTATTCCCCATATATTTCCTGCCTCCTTAATAGCCTGCACATAAGCATCTATATATTCTCCGCAACCATTCTGATAGCTTTCATCCGGCTGGACATTCTTATCGCCGAAGTTAGCCAACGAACGATACAAAGGAGTCAGCAGAACGATCTGCTTATCCGGGAAAAGTTTCTTCAGTTGAGTGATTCCTATATTAATACGACCTCTATAAGTGTCTTGAGTCATGACAGGCGTACGCTTTTTCCGCGTCACCATCTTCTTCATCTCACCGTGAGCAGACAGCACTTGCTCTTCTTGTTCCGTAAACCACTCACCGATAGGCACACTACTATTATAATCGTTTGTCCCCATAAAAACCAGGATAGCATCGACTTCTCCGCCATGTTCTTTCTTCAGCTTTTCCGCCTGACGGGGTACATCATCCCACTGCCTTCCACTAATGCCGTAAACAAAAGGAGTGATCCCCAGCCATTCTTTCAGAAAGTCCCAGTACTTCTTTATATTATCACCGTAGCAATTCGGGTCTGTGATGGAATCTCCGATGTATCCTACTTTCTTGCCTTGCCAGGGATGCTGAATACAACCTTGTTTATTTTCAGAAAAGTCTTTTGTTACAGATGCTTGCTCTTGTCCATACGCCAAACAAGAGGAGAGAAACAAAACTGTGCATATGATCAGAAACCTGTTTTTCATTGTTTTATTCTATTAATAATGAGGTACTCGTATTCAAGTATGGAAATGCAGCCTCAAAAATAGACAGTTTAAGCGAAAGTAGCAAGAATAAAAACAAGAAGATAAAGATAGTATCTTCTTCCCCCGTTTGCAGGGCAACTATAATCTGATTGCAGGACATATATAGCCAATGTGCAGGGTAACTATCTCCTGCACGTTGGACATATATGTCCTGCACGCTGGGCATATATGCCCTATAAATACTTCATATATCTAATACACAGACTTATTTTGTGTACATCTTCAATCGGATATATCCTTCCTTCGACTGATTTTTCAATGCAATCCCGATACGTGTATATGCCGGAGAGTTCACTTCAATCGTTTCGGAAGTAAACGCCACTTTACCGGATGCCTCAATAGCTACAATCATCTGTTCGGAATCAGTAGCCAGCAGAAGATGTGTATCGTCCAGGATTTTCCAGTCGGCTCGTGTCGTTATGGCTGTTTCGAATCGGATCGGTGTTTTCGCTGTAAATTCATCGCCAACTGTAAAGTTGCCTTCACCCTGGCGGTCGTAAACGAAAGTACGAATGAGCTTATCCAAATTGGGGGTGGAATAGGCAGAGGTATAGTCAATACTGAATACATCTTTTTCGTTCGTAAATTCTTTCTGTAGCACAACGCCTTTCGCTTTGCCACCCGAGGACTGTGTTCGTCCGTCTACTACAGGAACCGGATGACCGAATGATCCTTTTATCTTATATTTCTGAGGAGCGTCTCCGTTAAAGTAATCACCGGGATAGGAGTTCGGACCACCCTGATCGCCAACCATCGTTTCACTTCCCAAAGCTACGGCATAAGAACCGACATCATTGTGGTTATGATTCTCCGCATTGGTTCCGCCCTTGGCTGATATGGCCAGACGACAGGAAGTTCCACCGGCAGGACGAGCAATCAAAATACCTGCCTGCTCATAATAAGCGCGCAAAGCATCCGACTCTTCCTGCAATACCTGACGGATTCCGTCTGTCATTCCAACCTTTGCAACCTGACTTGTGAAAAGTTCGAGAAGGTGAAGGGACAAGTTGTTTCCTTTGGGTAAAACAGGCTGTTCTTCTGCAGAAGTAATACCCAGCGCCCGGTCGCAGTAACTGAGAATAAACTTGTCCGGCGACAACCCGATGCGACAATCCGAATAGGCGGGGCACACTCCTTCATTCATCTGTATCTTCTTCCCATACCGGGCGATACGGACAAACTTGGGAGTCTGAAAGAAGTCGATCTTTCCCTGCGTTGCCCGGTATACTTCTTCACGCAACAGAATGTAGGCACAGAAACCATAATTATAATAACCTACACCTTCACTACAGTAGCCGTCGTCAGCGTACCCCTTCATTCCATACACGTTATACTTTTCGGCTGCCGCAACAAAGTAAGCACGTTCCTCCTTATCGGGCAACAAGGCAAGAGCCGCACCGGTAACACCCGCCAGACACACAGAGTTCCAGTTATTGGTAGCGGTGAACCACCAAAATGGTTTTGTCTCTTCCAGACAACGGTAGACCGGACGGAAAACCTTCTCACGGAAAGCACACTGCACCCGTGCCCTTACCTCCGGCGACAGACGATCGTCCAGCATGGTAACACACTGAGCAATACCGTTTCCGGCAGTAGCAACCACCAAGTCTACATAATAATCCGTTCCTTTATAATTCTTCAGACCGCGGTCGTGGGCAGGAATAGACCAAGGCTTCTGACTGCAAAGAGCCACCAGAGCTTTTTCGATGGCAGGGACATAACGCCTCTTATTTTCAAGGCATTCAGCCAAAGTCAGCCTGTACAGATATTGATAACGGGCATTCATCATATTCTCTCCAGGCAAACGAACGTTCGTCTTATTCAAATGCAGGTACAGTGAATCGACAAAAGGGGGCATCCCCTGCTTTAACAAAGCAGGAGCTTCCTTTTCCAGAAGTTGTTTAGCGTCGTCACTCTCTTTTATCTTATTCCAGAAAGTCCTGTCCTTATAAGACGTTCCTATCCCCTGCGGTCGATCGGGAAGCATAGCTGCAATTTCCTGAATACGGCTCTGCGGGATAGTAGCATTCTGTTTCGGAGCGTCTTCTGCCATACGATACATTTCCGTTCCGGCAAGCAGGAAAGCACCCGGTCCGTATACTTCTGTCATATTGCGGGTCACTTTCTTTGGGTCGGCACCGATAGGTTGTACATATCCTAGTTTACCGTCTTCTTCTACCGCAGAAAGCAGTGCTTTCCATCCTTTCTCTACTACAGGCAGGAACTTTTCCTTTGGTAAAAGTCCCTCGTTCAGTCCATAGGCAAGGGCATATACGAAGAAACCGCTACAGCTTGTTTCTGGTGATGGATAAGCGTCCGGATCGAGCAGACTTGCACGCCAGAACCCGTCGCTGCTCTGTAAATTAGCGATGCGGTAACAGAGTTTCTGAAACAGTTCCTGATAGAACGGACGATATTTGCTCTTGGCAGGCAGTTCACGTAGCATTTCTACCAGTCCGCCAAGCACCCAGCCATTGCCCCGTCCCCAAAAGACTTTGGCACCATTACTCTCTTTCATATCAAAATAACGGTGGTCACGGTAGAAGAGATTTTCTTCTTTATCGAACAGGAACTCGTAAGTCGCTTTGTACTCTTTATCCATAAAGCGAATGAATTTCTTATCACCAGTGATATTATAGAGTTTCAGATAAACGGGGGGTGCCATGAAAAGAGCATCACACCAAGTCCAGTGTTCTAATGTCGTGGCATCTCCGTAAGTCAACTGAAACGAACCCGAAGGAGGATTGGCGACCACCCACTCCGTACGCGCCAGAGTAGGAACAATCATGTCCTTTTGCTTGTACTTTTCGTACAGATACAGATAGGTTTGAGCAATACAAATATCATCTGCATGATACATCCGTTTATCTACCTGCCAATAGTTACGACTTCCCAGGCGGGTCAGCCATTTATAATAGAAGTCATCCTGATCGTCCTTCTCGGCGATCTCTGCCCAATAAGCAAGTCCCAGGAAAAAGGTGGCATTCACCCAGTTGAGATCACCATAAACAGCTCTGTTGTAATGACCGATCTGCCAATCGGCTACCCTACGCATCGATTGCTTCACTTCGAGTTTAGTAAACGATTGTGCATGTGTCGTGCATAAATAAGCTATGCTTAGAAAAAGAATCAAAAGTAATTTCTTCATAATATATTTTTTAATTTATATGCTTTGGATGCACCGGCATAGATACCGGTATTTCTAAAATCACATAAAACAGTCTTTCGCTCGCTGGATATTTCAGGAATCAGCAATTCAACTTTAATACAAGATTGTGTCTGCCCAGGATCAGCAATATGCAGTTCGGCATTACCACTGTGTCCATCCTTAATCATCAATGCACAGGCTTTATCCACACTTACAGAAAGCTCTCCGTTACGGAATGTACCCTCTTTATAAAATACCATTTGCCATATTCCCAATTTCGTATGCCTCACTATCTGCATAGAATCCGTATTCGCCAGAATTTCGACGGGACTCTTCCTGTAGTTATTCATCTTGCGGGCAGAATGAATCCCAGGCACCACGATATAGGCATAGGTAGCATTCCGGGGATTACAACCATGATTAAATCCCAAAGTAAAGACCTCTTGCTGCTGCTCATTTTTAGATTCAGTATGATTAATGCTGTACCACGATCCCGTCTGTATCTTCTTGCTCAAAAAGAGATTTCCGCCGGCGGGAAAGACATAACCAATTCCATTGTGCAATACCCATTCGGGAGAATCATAGACGAAATCTCCTTCTTTCACCATCGACTGCTTCTTACTTTGTGACAATATGACCTCCTTTTTCGAAAGCAAACATTGATTGATAGTAGTACATACCGGTACACCGGCTGTCGAATTAACCCCCGCTCCCAAACAAATGATTTCATCATCGAAAAAGAACCAGGACTTTTTAGCTGCGGTATTTATATCAGCATAGGTATCAAAATATGAATAAACAGATACGCCATAAAGACTATCAGAGACTCCTCCTGCAAATACGGAAGTTCCCTTCGTTTGCCAATCAATTACAGTTCGTGGAATGGTATCCAGTTGAGGAGCAGTCACTCCAGGAATACGATTCCAGTTCCATACCGGAAAGATGCGGGCGTACTCGTCCCCTTCGGTCACGATGTTTGTACATCCGTCGGACATAAAATAGGTTTTCAGATTTTCACCATTCCCATATTCGCATCGCATGGTACGATTGGAAACCATACGAACGTCAAATGTATAGTGGGGACGGACATGAAGAGCATAGTCTCCTCTGAAATAATGAGTGTGTAACGGCTTTATTCCATAGTTGGCGGACTTCTTGCCTTCCAATCTGGCTATAATCGCATTGTATTCATCAATATGTGCCGGGTCGAGCTCCAGCATTCGTTTGGCAAACAAGGCGGCATGACTCTTTTGGGTAGCATTATTACGGCTCACTCCTCTTCCCAATACATCGAAAAGCATGTATTGTCCACGTATAACCTGATAATAAGTGCCGCACATAAAATGCCTCAGAAATTGTATTCTCTCATCATCCAATGCATATTTCGTTCCTTTAGTATATAGAGCTACCTGTGTTACTCCTTTCAGTATTTCGTCTCCATAACCACCGATATAAAGCTGCACGCCATGCTGAAAATAGCTGTTGTCATGCTGAAATCCTTCTTTCACAGTATATGATAGAGGACTATAAACATTCTCAACAGCCGTTTTCAAGTCAACATCATTCTTCTGAAGGCAAGCTCTATAAATCCAATGTAAAGCAATATCCGTCCGGTTGGCTCCAGTCCATCTGGCAGGATGTCCGCCGTCCTTCCGCATACGTTGCAAGACCTTTGTCTCCAATACTTCCGGAATCTGCCTTTTACCAACACGCATCTGAATAAGCAGAATACCGAGTTTCTGCGGCTCGGCAATCTGATTATACCACCAGTTATTACAATGTGGATTACGATGATGCCAATACTCCAAGCCCTTTACTATCTTATGATACAAATCTTCATTCTGATAATAGGAATTCTTTGGATGAGTATAAGCAAATACAAAGTCATACAACCGATCCACATGAATAAGTGGCATCCAGTTAGTACGATCCCGGCGGGCATAATCTATATCTATAAAACATCCTTGGACGTCATCATACAGTTCCAGAGCTTTATCAATATTCGGATTTTCTGCAACCCCATCCCGAATCTTCTTCATTAGAATATCAAAATCATCATTCTGCAAGCCAGACGTACAAATAGAGGGACAAGGTAAAACCAAATCCCAAGGACTCCATGCCAGCAATAATAGAATTATGATTTTATAATGTATCATTTTCATATATGCATGTTTATCATTTGGAGAATAAGGGGATATGTCAAAAGTAACTAAATTCCCTTCTTGAAGGAGGAGAGCTTAGTTACTTTTGACACACCTTCTCATCCTTAAAATACAATCAGGCCGACCACTCAGGCTACTTCGTATATTTAACAGGTTTCGACCAGATTTTATCCAATACGTTTTCCTGCGGAGCATACAAGGTTTCCATTATAAAAGAATCGCCTGTAAAATCTTCTAAAACGTCCTGTCCTTCCTTATTATAATAAGAAATTTTTGTTGTTTCTTCTCCTCCCTTGTTCCAAGTTAGCCTGGATGCCACTAATGTGCTGTCCAGCAACATGGAATATTTGATGACCAGATTACCACTCTGCATACTCTTAGAAACAATGGAACGATTTAACAGATAGCTCTGGTACTGTGTCCCATAAATGGTTCCTGTAAAGTCTGTAGCCAATGATTTATTCAACTCATCATCTTCCAGCCAGGCGGAAAAAATGATAGACCCCTCCCGCATATTCTCTAAAAGAATATCCGTCCTCTTATTTTTGGCCAAGTCATATCTGACAGTATCACTTTGATTCAATGCAAGAGCAATCTTTGTAGATCTCCCGTCTTTCACTATCGGAAATGAAATCAACACTCTTTCCCACCCATTACGCACGGTTATTGAATCTTTCGATAATCGTGTAAGATACATGATTGGACCATCCTTAACAAAGTCCTTATAAGTCGCATCCATTGACTCGCAAGATATAATGGAACAAAATATCAAGATGCTGACTGATATAAATATAAATTTCTTCATAATATTTGTCTTTTATATAGCGATTACTGTATTATTTTATCCTCCGGTGTTCCAAAGAAAGTAAGTTCTGCCACATTGATACGAGATGTTCCTACATTATAATTCTTGATACAAACAAACGTCACATATCTATATGCATCCAGATCTACGGAAAATTCGAGTTCATTGCCGTCTCTTGCCAGTTCCTTATCAGCATCAGTTAACGGGACAATAGCCGCCGGAATAACAGAACCGTCGGCTCTGGGCAATACTCCTTGATATAACCGTACCCATCCTTCATCATTTTCCGGATCAAACTTGGTTACATTATTATCATTTCGTCCCCAAATTTCTATTTCTTTCGGATACAGACCGTCAAATATAGATGAATAATCAGTTCCATTTCTTCTTCCATAGACAATCATACGGCTGAGCTTAAACTTCTTCCCTAAGTCCAGTGTCACCGAACTCGGCTTGGTAAAATCATATCCCGCCGTTGTGAGGGTCATAAAAGTATTATTGCTTCCAATAATTCCGTCATACAGATTCTTTGGGGTATTAGCATTCGGTGCCAGATAACCTTTGTATTCGCCAATGGCCAAGTATCCCATTTTTTTCTTATCTACTTCCTCTTCATAATATGGAGTCAGAGATATCTCCTTACTTTCAGAAAGATGTCCCCACCTATCCTTCACCACCACACTAAATTCTGAAGGAACGGCTTCCATACCACGTATGGGCTCATTAATCTCTTGCTTTTTGGTATATAAAGCTCCGGCTTCCGTCCATTTTCCAGTAGCATCCTTCCGGTACACATAAAAAGTAAGAGTCTCATTGCTGGTGTTGGATGTCTTTATCCGGATACCGGCAAAATCCGGTTTTATTTCCATCTCCTTATAAGCAGTGATATAAGGCGGCTCTTCCGGATTTATTTTTACTTCCAGAGGTTCAGAATAGGCTTCACCCGGACTTACAGAATACAACTTCACATTATACTCACCAGCTTTTTCAAATCCTTCCACCACTACAGAATCGGCAAAATACGAAGCATTGGTTGAACGTTCTCCTATCTCTGTCATATATACAGCCTTCATATAAAGAAAATTCTTATCACTGGGCTGTGTAAAATAGATTATAGACTTTCCCGGCAGATTTTTGACACCATTCAATACTACCTGTTCGGGCGGAGTCGTACTTCCATGGGGAGAATTCATATCACTATCGTTATCGCAAGCACTAGTCAGCAATGTGATGGCTAGTACTAAAAGGCTACTGTATATTATCTTTTTCATAAATCAAATGTCACTTTAATTACTTACCAACCATAATTTTGAACTAAGTTAGGATCTTTTCTCAACTCACCGATATCAATAGGCCAGAAATACATTTTGGGAGTGAAATCTCGGACAAGTACTAAGTTCTCACTATAATAATCTACATCAGTTTCTCCATAACGGACTTTCCAACCGGTCAATGGCTGTGTCAATTCTGTTGTCGCAGTTTTCCACCGACGGACATCCCAAAAATAATGTCCTTCAAATGCTAACTCAATACGACGCTCCTGCATGATGATTTGTCGTAGACCAGTCTGAGTAGCATACTTGCTGTTTCCTACATATTGGTCCCAACTTTCTTTTACGCCTTGAAGTCCCGAACGTTCTCTCACCATATCGATCCATGGCAATACCGTAGCATAATCCTCTCCTTTTTCATTTAAAGCTTCGGCATACATCAAATACAAATCAGCCATACGGATAACAGGGAACGGATAAGTGACCGATGTAAATCCGGAAGCCGCATCGGACATGACCGTCTTGTAGTTAACCACTTTCTTAGGCCAAATACCAGTCAGGTTCTGAGAGTGATCTGCCGGAATGGGAGACACATTTCCTCCTTTACGCGCATTCACCGAATACAAGCCCGAAAGTCCCGTCTTTCCTTGTCCGAACCAAATACCGCCGTCAAAGCCTAAGCTGGCATAATATCTGTGTTCACGTTCCAGATTCAATTTGACTGTTCCCGTTTTATAATTCAGCATAATAGTATTCTCATATCCGGGCTCAGCTTCCACCGGCGTGGGAGCCTGCACTTCAAATCTATTAGCATAATCCCATGTCTTATCTTCTTCTATAGGAACCCCATGTTTAGTATAAAATGAGTTAGTCAGTCCAAGAGAAACACCCAGATTGGTTCTGTTCGTAGCATTCTTAGCATTTCTGCCGGGAACCAAGTCACGCGGCATTGCCTGTATCTGATAGTTGTCATAAGAACCCGAACCGACCCATGACTGAGAGTTTGCCCATACCACTTCTTTGTTCCACTTCTCAGTGACAGCACCTCGCAAATTCATCATCAGCTTGTCGGACTCTGTCATGACCACAGTGGGATCATCAAAATAATATAAACCGAATCCCAAATCTTCGAGATAAGTAATGGCTTCTTTACACGCTTCGGCAGCCTTTACCCATTTCTGCTTCTTCTCCTCTTCCGTTTTAACCGGATTAAAGATTTTCACACCTCTATTATCTGCAATTACCTCATAATCCATATTTCCATTGAACAATGGACTTGCAGCGGTTACCAGAACTTTCGCTTTCAATGCTTTAGCCATACCTACGGTCACTCGTCCCAGTTCTTCAGCTTCATTCTCTATTTTAGCCGGAACATCCGGATTAGCAATCACCTTGTCCAAAGTTTCTGTCACATAATTGAAACAACTGTCCAATGTCTCCCGATAAGGATGCATTTCCTCCGTACTACTACTTACCGGAACATATCGATCCATAATAGGAATCGGTCCATACATCCTGATCAGATAGAAATGATAATAAGCTTTCAAAAATTCCACTTCACCGATCCATCTGTTTTTCTCGCTATCATCCATATCCGGTGTAGTATGTATATTCTCAATCAGAATATTACAATAAGCAATTCCCTCATATAAATGTCCCCATTGAGCACAATATGGTGAATCGGACTTTTGCAATCCTTGGGCTATATACCAGGCGCTGGTTCCCAAATAGCTCCGGAAAACATCGGAAATACAAAAATCACCGGCACCAAGCAAAGCTACATTATTTTTGAGACTTCCGTCACTAGGCATATACCTGTAGCAAGTAAACAAGACTTTTTCCGCTTCTTTTCTCAAGGCGAAAGCATGGTCTTCAATGGTCGGTATGTTATCCGGGACGATATTCAGTTCACATGATGTCAATATAAACACCGACAAACATGACAATATACATATTTTGATTTTTTTCATAACCATTCTTTTTAGAAACTTACATTTACACCAATATTGAATACACGTTGTAACGGATAATTAAGACCATTACCTGCCAATTCCACATCCCAATCCTTGAACTTACTCAAAACAAAAAGATTGGTAGAAGACATATAGAGCCTCAGATTGGACATACCCCATTTGCTCACAATTTTTTGAGGTACTGTATATCCCAGTTCAACCAATTTCAGTCGTAAGAAGGAACCGTCTCTCATGAACCATGTACTCAGTTCTTTATTGTTGGCAACAGAAGTGGTTGACAATCTGGGCCATGTTGCATAACGATTGCGGTTACTTTCCGACCAATAGCTATTTGCAATAAATTTCACTAGTTGATTATTAGTTTTCTGCTTCATATCCGGATCTTTAAAGAATGGAGACATCTTATCATAATCAATCCAGAAAGAAGACTGCGCCGAGCCGTGGAACTGGAAATTGATGTCAAAACCTTTATAGCTAAATGTTGATCCAAAGCCATAGTTGATTTCCGGACTAGTCGGATGTCCAATAGGAACTTGATCCAATGAATTAATTACTCCATCTCCATTCATATCCCGGTATTTGATATCTCCGGCTTTATAATCACCAAACTGTACAGGAGAGTTGGCCACTTCCGCATCGTCTATAAATAGCCCTTCCGCAATGTATCCCCACTTCTGGTTGGGCGAGTAGCCTATTTTGTATTTCCACCATTCCTTATCATACGTGTTATCTTCATATTTCAGATATTCACTATGCGCATAGGTTAAGTTTCCGCGTACTATCAAAAAAGCGTTTTTGTTAAGGTTCTTTTGATACTTTAAATCAAGATCCACACCGTGTCCTTTGGTCTCGCCAATGTTAGCATATACGTCTGCCTGATATCCCATTACGCTTGGAATACTGGCTCTTTTCTGTAATATGTCAGTACGATGTTCTGTGAAATATTCAGCTATCAGGTCAAATCCGTAGAAAGAAGCTTCCAATGCGAAATTAGCTTTACGGGATTTTTCCCATCCAATGGCAGGATTAGCATAACGTGAAACATTTACGCCCGGTCTGCTATATTTGTTTTCATACCCGAAAGATGCTCCACCTGCATTCATATTCACATTAGACAGATATAAGAAACGTTCATCGACTCTGCCAATCTTATCATTTCCCACCAAACCGTATGAGGCTCTTAGTTTCAATTTCGTAATTTTTGAACTGAGCGGTTGGAAGAATGGTTCGTTCGAAATCATCCAGCCACCACCGACGGACGGAAAGAATCCCCATCTGTGTTTCTTATCAAAGCGTTCGGAAGCATTGTATCCAAAATTGAACTCCGTGAAATAGCGGTCACTATAGGCATAAGTAAAACGTCCCGACACACCCATATTTCTTGAAGGCAAGCTCTCCTGCAAAGTTTTGTAGTTTGGATTCTTACTGTCGATATACTGAGTAACGATAAGACCACCTACGGAATGATCACCGAAAGTCTGATTATAACTGGTTCTCGTTTCGATTGTCATTACATTGTTGACAGTCTTGTCACCGGGACTAAAATCAAGGTATTCCGTTCCGGAGTCAGGATTGATGTTTTCGATAGAATATTTCTCTGTCATGAAATCATAAGAACTTAAAGCATAGTAATATGGCTTATATTGTCTGGTCTGACCGTAATATGATTTACGAGAAACGTTGAAGAAACCTTCAAATTTCAAACCTTTAGTGATAAAGTTCAAGTCCTGCGTAACACCTAATGTAGCAAGAAGAGTCGTATTCTCATATTCCTTATATCCTTTTACCATTTCAGCATACGGGTTAAGATAACTTCCGTCATCGCTGTTTCCAAAAAGAATGTGTTTGATATATTTATGTTGTTCATCGGTAGGATATACAGCGGGAAAAAGTACAGGATTAGACTTCATTACCATCTTATAAATATCCGATCCCGAATAAATAGGACCTTCATAAGTGTCAAAGATTCCACTTAAGTTTACTCTTACCTGGGTCGTTTTTGTCACATTGATGTTGACATTAGCCCTCATCTGATAAGTCTGAAGATTGATATTGTTGTTGAAGTTGTTCTTGCCGTCTACGTTGAGCAAACCCTGGTCTTTGGTATATCGCAGAGACACGTAATACGTAGCCGAATTTCCTCCGCCACTGATGCTCATGTTGGCTCTTCCATTCCAGGTCGAGTTCTTCATTAGTTGCCTTCTCCAGTCATTTGTAGGATAAATGATAGAACCAGATCCCGGAACGGTTCTGTCTATTTTATCATCACTATACATGACAGGGGCGGAAGGATCACGTGTTAAGATGGCTTCATTATGCAATTTCATGTAAGTGACAGGGTCTGCCAACTCAATATTACTGGTCGGACGAGAATTACTTCCCTCTATTCTTACATCAAACTTAGTTTTTCCTCTCTCTCCCTCTTTTGTCTTTACCAGAACGACGCCATTAGCTCCTCTCGAACCGTAAAGGGCCGTTGCCATGGCATCTTTCATGATTGAAAAACTTTCGATATCATCGGGATTCAAACGCCCTAAGTCCGTACTTGTAGATTCAATGTTATCAATCAGAATCAAAGGACTGGTGTTAAATCCAAAAGATGCGATACCACGTACAAAGAAACTAGCATCATCATCCCCCGGCTCTCCTGATGTCTGATAAGAAATAATACCGGCTACCTGACCTGCCAATGCAGTTGTCATATTACTGCTCGGCACTCTCAGGCTCTTTGGCGAAAGTGTAGTGATAGAACCAATCACACTCTCCTTCTTTTGTGTTCCGAATGCCACAATTTCCACCGCATCAAGTTCATTTACGTTTTGTGAGAGTTGGATGGTAACGTTTGTTTTCCCTTTCAGTGGAAATTCTTGTGTGTTATATCCAATAAAGCTGACTACCAGCACATCCTTTTGAGGAGAAGCCATCAAAATAAACTTACCATCCAGATCTGTGACAGTTCCACTGGTGGGATTACTTTTAAGAGTAACATTCGCTCCAGGTATTCCTTCACCGCTCTCATCAAAGACCTGCCCGGTAATCTTAACTTTTGCATCACTTTGCTGCTGACTCTTTTCATCACCAGTCATTTTCTGTTGCCCATCTTGCGAATATGCTCCTATCGCGACAAAGCAAGCTAGCAGAAACAAATAAAACTTTTCAATTTTCATAAATTATTAGATTAGTTAATGATAAATACTTGTTTTCCATTTAAAAGAGATTCTTTCTCATTTCATTCATAGGCTTTTATATTTTAGATTCAACATTTTTCAGATTACATACAGAAACGTATCCGATTACCAACCTGCGTGCTCTTCTTTGTTTTCACTCCAATCGGCACTTCGCTTCTTTTCGCCGGTATAGTTCCATTCAATCTCGTCAGTGTATTCTTTTCCATTATATGTTGCAACGGTTTTAATTGTATTCTTACCTTGTTCCAAGGTTACATCATCCAAGACATAGTGCACATCCGTGTAGCCTTGGCGTATACCCGTCAGTTCTTTTCCATTAAGATACACTTGCGGTGTACCTATGTTAGAATAAACAGTGACGGAAGTATGTTTTCGTTCGCGGTCGATGTTGCGATGCTGGGTCAGGTAGAGTACGGGATCTTTGCTCCAGTTAGCTTTATACCAGTAATAGGAGTCTTTTTTGATTTTCCGGTCAAAAGTGATCAACCCCTTCAAGTTACGGGCAGGTACACCGCCACGGCTCCACATCGGTACACCAAAGTCAAACATATTCCACAGATAAGAAGCGATGATATAGGGATGCTTTGCAATGACACTCCATTGGTATTCATGTGTCTTGGTCTGAAAAGTTTCCGGATAGAAAGACTTTCCCCAGTTCAGAGCATCACCCAGATATTCTGTCTGATGGTCCAGATTTGCATCAGCACCATATTCCGTCAACATCAGTTTCTGCCACGGGTATTTCTCCTCCAGCCCTTTTATCCAAGGCTCGATATCCTGCAACTTTTTCTCATACCATCCGAAGTAGCGGTTCATTCCCTGAATATCCGCATTTTGATTGACCGGATGCTCTGCATGGCCATAACCATTTACAGATACAGTGTAGCGGTCAGGATCCTCTGTCTTGGCCAGATTATGCAGAGTTTGTGTCAGTCCTGCCGTATATTCGTGGGGCTGGTATACTTCATTGTGCAATCCCCATACATAAATGGAAGGGTGATTGAAACTTTGACGAATCAGTTCACGAAGCTGAGACTGTGCATTTTCGGCTTCATATCCTGTCACCCGATTCACAAAAGGAATCTCTGCCCAGATGACCAATCCCAAAGAATCGCAACGGGAATACAGGTAATCCGACTGTTGATAGTGGGCGAAACGGACAGTAGTTGCTCCGATATCCATAATCTGAGCCAAGTCGAAATCATGTTCTTTGTTGGTAAGCGCACTACCCAATCCCCACCAATCCTGATGACGGGTTACCCCATACATCGGGTATTTCTCACCATTCAAGTAGAAACCTTTGCCTGCCACAATCTCATATCTACGAACACCCAATGGCTGTACCACCTCATCAATTACTTTTCCGTCCGCCAGTAAGCGGGAAATAACCTTATATAAATAAGGGTCCTTACGTCCCTGCCACAGATGCGGTTTATTCAGTTTGAAGGTAGAAATGTAAGTCTGTGTTCCCTGCGGAGTGAGTACCAAAGGAAGGCGATGGGAAGTGACCTTCTTGCCATTCTGCGTATAAATGGTATTTTCGAGTACCAAGTCAGCAGGAGTAAGACTTCCATTGTCCAGCTTCACTTTCACTGTGATATCGGCAGAGCGTTTCGATACATTCCTTTGAGTAATATATACACCCGGAGAGGCACAATCGGTAACTGTAATGTTATTCTGTTCAGTAATAATCAGCCATACCGGACGATAGATACCTCCGTAAACCCCAAAAAGATTGTGATTTACCGGAATCACATCAGGACGTGAAGCATTATCCGCCTTTACCATTATCTCATTCTCAGCTCCCAGTTTCAATGCGGTTCCAATTTCAAAAGCAAAGGCGCTGTATGCTCCCCGGTGCATTCCGACAAGTTTACCGTTGACATACACTTCTGTGTTGGCGCCCACACCTTCAAAGCGAAGAAATACACGCTTCCCTTTCAACTCATTGCCAAAGAATTGTGTTTTCCTGTAATAACCAACTCCTTCATAGAAAGCATCAGCTTTTACCTGCATATCTTTAGCGTTCCAGGTATGAGGCAAGTTTACAGTTTCCCAGTCCGCATTCCATTGAGCAGCGACCTTCACCGGGTCCTGTGAAAAAGGCCCGCGTTTGAATAGCCATCCTTCATTGAAAGAGGTCACTTCCCGGGCAGAGAGTGAAAGAATCTGCCCGATAAGCGCTGATAAAATGAGTATATATTTAAACTTCATAGAATCGTTTCTTTATCATTTATGTTAAAGCATCTCGATAAATACTTTTTGTTCCTTTAGCTGCACGAACTTTAAGCTGAATTACATAAGGTTCACCCGGATTCTTTTTAGGAACAGATACGTTATATTCATTGCGGGTTGTCTCAACAACAGTGATATCTTCACCGGTAGTCAGCAAAGTGGCCTTTTCTACTGTAATGCCTTTCGGAGTCTTTACAATCAACCGTTCACTATAAGGCTGATTGAATACTACCATATAAACTTCATCGTTTTTACCACGTGTATAATATCCCCAGTCTTGTTTTTCAAATCCGGCATAATCGCAAGCATAAACAGCTTTTCCGTAACGATTCATCCACTTACCAATCGCTGTAGCCATTGCTTTCTCTTCGGGACGGAAATCACCATCTGCCTGAGGCCCGAAGTTGACAACCATGTTTCCACCCATGGAAACAGCGTGTACAATGCGGTCAATGACTTCAATCGGAGTTTTCACATAGCTCAATGACCAGTCTTTGTGATATCCCCATTGATTTTCGGGTATAGTCATGCAGGCTTCCCAGTCCCACTGTGTAACTTTGAGATCTTTCACCGGATCGGGCAAGCGGCGTTCGTAGCCGGATTCGTAGTCACCCATCAGACGACCATTGCTATCAAAATGTCGCTTTCCTTTGTCATCAGCACGTAAGCGGCTATTGATGGCAACACCCGGAACGAGTTCCTTCAACATTTGTTCTGCATGAGCTGTCCACCAACCATTCTTTTTAACGCTGGCATCCCACGTACCATCAAACCAGAAGTCCTTAACGGTCGGGTAACGTGTTGCCAGTTCTTTCAGTTGATTGTCGGTAAATTCAAGGAAACGGCTGAAGGCGATGCTATCTTCTTTGGATTTTATATCATAACGATAATCCGGATTACTCCAGTCCATCACTGAGAAATAGAAGTGTACATCAATTCCTTCGTCATTATAGGCTTTCACCAACTCGCCCAATATATCACGCTTATATGGGGTATTTGCTACGGTATATTTAGTATACTTACTAGGCCACAGACAGAAGCCTTCATGATGTTTCGTTGTAATCTTGACATACTTAGTACCCATTTCTTTGGCCATCTTTGCCCATTTCTTCGCATCAAATTTCGTAGGGTTCCATTGATCCATCAGTTTCAGCCATTCATCAGCAGGTACTTTTGCCCAGCTTTTCAGCCATTCGGCAGCTCCGCCATATACTTTTCCATTCCACTCTCCCCCGGGGATAGCATACAGTCCCCAGTGGATGAAGGCACCCAAACGATTGTCACGGAACTTCTGCATGGCAGGGTCTTGCCGTTTACCTTCATTCGTAGCTCCATATTTCAAAGGAATTTCCTTCTTTGCTTCTTGAGCAAACGTTACAGAACTGACAGTAATCAATAATAAGAGTAATGTTATTAATCTGCTTTTCATGCGATAAATTATTGTGTTTTTCATACTTATTTTATTGTCTTTGATTCTATGTATTAAAACAGAATGAAAGCATTGCAAAAATAGGAGACCTATATGACATCCATAAACACAAATTTTGCAAAAAGAACATTTCTGCATCCACATGGAAGATTTGGTCACCTATAATGGAAGATTTGGATACATCGCCCTTCTTTTTCTGCACAAATGATGTTATCCAACGTATAGCAACCTATAGGCAGACATTGGGGGGATTAATACCTGGTTTGTCAGGTATTAACAGCTGATATATCAGGTATTAACAACTGAATTGTCGGATATTAATAGCTGATATGCCGGATATTAATACTTGAGAAGTCAGGTAATGAAACAACTACTCCTTCCTACTCCTGACTCCTTGCGGAGCAATCCCGAAGAAGGCTTTAAAGGATTTGCTGAAATAACGGGGAGAAGAAAAGCCGAGCCGAACGGAAATCTCTGTTATATTTAGTTCCGGATGCTCTGTCAGCAAAGACATAGCTTCATCCAGCTTCACTTTCAAGATGAACTCATTCGGAGTCAACCCGGTCATTTGTTTAAACTGCATATATAATTTGCTACGTCCCATACATAATTCTGAAGCAAGCGCAGTAACATCAAAATCAGGGTTCTCAAAATTCTCTCTGACAATATTTACACATTTCGTCAGCAGTTCTTTATCTTTCTCATTAATAGCTTCCGCTACAGGAGATTCCGTAATGACCTTACCCGCATAATGTGCAATCAGACGTTTCTTGTTTTTTATCAAGTTATTGCAACGGGCCACCAATACCTTTATATTAAACGGCTTCGTTATATAATCATCCGCTCCGAACATCAAACCTTCTACAACATATTCCACAGAAGTCTGTGCTGTCAACAGAACGACAGAAATATGAGAAAGTTCTACATTGGTCTTGATTTTATAGCACAAGTCCTTACCTGACATCTCAGGCATAATCACATCACTTACTATCAGATCCGGTTGTATCTGTTGCGCCATCTCCAGTCCTTCGCGTCCATTACACGCAGTATATACATTATACATCGGTAAGAATATATCTTCCAGCATGGACAATAGTTCGGTATTATCATCTACCAAAAGAATCGTAGGCTTATCTTCTTCATCCATATTTTTCTGCGATTCAGGTTCTTTTATCTCTTCCGCCATCAACTGTCCATAAGAAGATACAGAAGCTTCCGGAATAATCAGTGACTCCCGACCTTCCGTCACAGCCATCTCTTCATCACTGAAATGTCGGTTTCCTAAAGGTAGAGACAAGATAAACTTAGTACCCTCACCAACAGTACTTTCTACCTCAATCTTTCCATGATGCATATTCATAATTCCTTTTGCCAACGCCAATCCGATGCCTGTCCCCAAAGTAAAAGAAGAGGAAGAAGAGGCATTATCCGTCTGATAGAACCGGTCGAATATCTTCGAAATATGTTCAACCGGAATCCCAATACCCGTATCACACACTGAAACTACGGCCTGTGAAGCAACTTTCCTTACTTCTACAGTTATATTTCCCTTATTGGATGTATACTTAAAAGCATTCGACAATAAATTAAAAATCACTTTCTGTAACTGTATTGGATCAAACCAGACAGAAATCGTTTCCTCTACAGAATCAAAGCGATATGTGATCTCCTTTTTTTGTGCATATTCATAAAAACACATATAAATCTGACGAGTAAAAGTAACCAAATTCTGTTCTTCAACTCTGAGTTTCAAATAACCCTGCTCCTGTTTGCGAAAATCGAGCAACTCGGAGATCAAATTCCGCATATGCCAGGCGTTTTTATATATACGCTGAATACGATTATAAACGGTTGTGCCCAAATCCATTTGCATCAATACTTCAATTTGCCCCAGAATAAGCGTTAATGGAGTACGAAATTCATGAGAAATATTAGTAAAGAAGCGCAATTTTACTTGATTGAGTTCTTCAATCCTCTCTTTTTCTTTTCGCTCAAACTCCAATGAAGACCTCAGAGCCGCCTGCCGTGTTTTAAAACGAACAAATGCGACCATCAATGCAGTCAGACAAAGGACATAAAACAGATATGCCCATATGGTAGCATAAAAAGGAGCGGAAACATGTATATTCAAGCAGATTGCATCTTTCAAACTCTCCTTATTTTCCATCGAACGAACTTTGAGCGTATAATCTCCGGGAGGCAGATTGGTGTAAGTAACCGTAGTGCCGGAAGTCTGGGTCCACACTTTATCGAAGCCATCCAGATAATATTCAAACAAACGATTACGGTCACTATTATAATTAAAAGTAGCAAATTCCACTGTTACGTTATTCTGTTGATAGCTTAAAAAGATATCCGACGTTTTCGCCAATATCTCAGTCAGGATGCCGGACTCATCACCAGGAACTATTTCTTCATTGAAAATAAACAATTTATCAAAATTCAAGAAGCTTTTGACCTGAGATTCATAAAAGGACCGCTCTTGAAACATAGCCAATCCATTGGTACCACTTATATAAATAATCCCATTTTTGCTTCGATATAAAGCGGACCCCAAATTATAAGTCTGACGAAACAAGTGATAAGTCTCTTCTGTAACCTCTTTTTCACGATCAAAGATAGAAAGCCCTTTCCCATGCAAAACAAGCAGACAATTATCCCTGGCAGACTCGCAGATATAATAACAATAATTACTCGGAAGTACTCCATTGGTAGTTCCGTAAGACTTGAAAGCATCCTGTTTCTCTTGATACTTGAATATCCCCGCGCCAATTGTACTAAAATAAATATCTCCTTTATTATCTTCAAAAATATGCACGGTTTTGTATCTTCCTACCGTCAACGTGTCTTTCTCGCTATCCGCCAAATATTGAGTCACTTTTGAAGAAGATAAATTGACGCACACTATCCCTCCGCCACCAACAGCAAGCCACATACGCTGCCGGCTATCGATCAGAAACGTTTCAAAAGCATATTCCCGACTGATCAATTTCTGGACAGACGGATCATCCGTAAGCGGTGAGAATTTCTCGGTCACCGGATCAAAAAACACCGGACCACCTTGTGTCAACATCGCAATGCCATCCTTATACTCCTGAATATCGTTCACAATCTCATGAGGCAACGAGGCAGGGTCACCGGTAACATGATGGAGAGTGTGTCCCTTGTTCGATTTTAAATCCAGAACGAACAATCCTCCTAAATGAGTCCCCGCATACAATCGATTGTTCTCCTTTCTATAAAAAACCGACTTGACATTATTACTCCCTAATGTACTCTGATCTCCTTTTTGATACATATATCGGGAGAAAACGCCAGTATCCCCATGATAACAATTCAGCCCTCCACCTTCAGTACAGATCCACACATTTCCTGCACTATCTTCAGTCATTTTACCGACTACCGGAAAGCTGAGACAGTCTTCACGTAAAGGTTCGGCACAATAAAAGCTATGATTATTCTTATCAGGATTGAATACATTCACTCCTCCATAATAAGTCCCGACCCAAATATTACCTTGCATATCTTTATGAAGAGAGAGAATAGAAGTATGGCTTAAAGAATTCGAAGAACTTCCATAACGCGTATAATGACTCCACGTATCAGTAATCGGATCGTAACAATCGATTCCCTTGAACGTACCTACCCAAATATGCTTAAAATCATCTTCCAGCACGCATCGGACCTGATTATCGGATAATTCACCCATTCCCGAATGACTAACATAAGCGGTTGTCTCCCGATCGGGAGAAACACGGTATAATCCGTTCCAGGCTCCCACCCATATATTTCCGGAACTATCACCCAAAATACAATTACCCTTATCAAGGGTAAGTAAAATCTCTTGCCGAAGAGGGTCTTCACGTGATATTGCGACCAAGTATTTTCTGGTAACCACCCATACAGTCTCTCTGTCTACATAGAGTGCTCTTCCCACAAAACCTTTCTGCACACGAGCAAAGAACGTCAGCTCTGTACCCTGTCCCGTATAATAATAAATGCCGTCTGCACAACTCACCCAAAGTGTATCTTTCTTACAAAACAGTCCATACACACCTTTCTGTCGCAGACAAGTGAATTGCTCCGTATAAATATCCAGTTTAATCAGATCGTTTCCCGAACGAATATACATTCTTCCGTTCTTATCTCCACATAATTCGTTAATCTCATTATTAGTCAGTCCATGATTACTTTCCGAAGGCTGGAATACTCTTACATCCTTACCGTTGTATCTATTCAGTCCCTCAGTAGTTCCCAGCCAGACTGCCCCTAACTCATCCTGATAAATTGATGGGATACACACCTGAGATAATCCATCAGATACTCCCAAATGCTTAAAATAATGATTAGTGGCTTCCGCCATTACCATAGATAAAAGACTTAAGAGAAAGGTTATTGTTCTTCGCCACATTTTACACATAATTATATTGCGGGTAGCAAAAATACAAAAAAAACATAATTATTGGTTAAGAATCTCTTTAATTTATACCCTTCCAGCCGAAATGCAGTTTATTCATTTGACGATTCTTGCTAAAATACAGTCCCACAGTATTTTTTCAAGGAAAAATCAATGGTGTTTTTAGGTTAAAACCATATCTTTGCCACAAACTAAAAAGAATAATTGGATGTTAATCACATTTACATTCCGCAAGGATCTCGTTCTGTAAATAATCTGTAAGTCTTCCTCTCATTACAGATTATCCCTTACATTTTCTCCGGCATATTCATGTCAGAGTTGATTTCTATTTTCTAAAAAAATAACAACTATTGTAGGTTCAAATGGTTTTATGCATCCCCCGTATGCCTCCATTTGACGTACACCTAAAACATTAAAAACAATGAGTAACAATAATACATCTATACATGATTTCGATTTCTCTTTCATATGTAACTACTTCAAGCTGCTGAAACGTCAAGGTCCCGGAAGTCCGGAAGCCACACGCAAAGCTGTAAGTTTCATCAACGAACTGACCGATGATGCAAAGATTGCCGATATCGGCTGCGGCACAGGAGGTCAGACACTGTTTCTGGCTGACTACGTGAAAGGACAGATTACGGGCATAGACCTCTTTCCCGATTTTATCGAAATATTCAATGAGAATGCGGTGAAAGCCAATTGCGCCGACAGAGTAAAAGGAATCACCGGATCAATGGATAATCTCCCGTTTCAGAACGAGGAACTCGATCTGATCTGGTCCGAAGGAGCAATCTACAATATAGGATTCGAACGTGGGATGAACGAATGGAACAAATACCTGAAAAAAGGCGGTTTCATCGCAGTGAGCGAAGCATCCTGGTTCACTTCGGAACGCCCTGCGGAAATAGAAGACTTCTGGATGGACGCCTATCCGGAAATCAGCGTGATCCCGACATGTATTGACAAGATGGAAAGGGCCGGATATACTCCAACAGCCCATTTCATCCTACCGGAGAACTGCTGGACAGAACATTATTTTGCCCCACAAGATGAAGTACGGGAGACATTCATGAAAGAACACGCGGGAAATAAAACTGCGATGGATTTCATGAAAGGTCAGCAGTACGAACGAAGTCTGTATAGTAAATATAAAGATTACTATGGCTACGTATTCTATATAGGACAAAAAAGATAATCATTATCTGCCGGAGAAGTTGGCAAGATAGGACAACTCTCCGGCTCTTATTATTCTTTATTTTGCATTAAAATGGAAACGAAAGAAATAAATAGGCAGGAATATAAATTACGGATCGACAAAGTGACCGAATATATTCATCAAAACATAGACCAACCTCTATCATTGCATAAGATGGCAGGAATCGCGTGCTTTTCTCCTTTCCACTTTCATCGCGTTTTCACGTTTCTGACGGGCGAAACACCAACGGAATACATCAAACGCACCCGGATTGAAAAAGCAGCGCTGCTACTACAGAATGACAGGCAACTGTCTGCGACCGAAATTGCCGGTCGTTGTGGTTTCAGCAGTTTATCACTCCTCAGCCGCAACTTTAAACAACATTTCAATATCACTATCCGTGAATTTCGTTCACAGGAATAAACACCTAAAAAGACATGGAAAATCAGATTCTAATTTTTCGGACCTCCATCACGAAGAGACGCGACATCAAGCTCATCGGAAGTCTCCTGGCAAAGTTCCCGCAAATCACTCGATGGAATGTAGATTTCGAGGACTGGGAGAAGGTATTAAGAATCGAGTGCAGCAATATCACCGCACTCGAGATTTCGGAAACACTCCGGAATAGTCATATCTTTGCTACGGAGCTGGAATAAGCAGTTGTTTCAGTTCCTCCACCCCTTCAGAAGCTCCTTTCCGAAGGACATGTATCGAACGGGAAGTATGTGTATCCACCGGCTTCGGGTCTATCAGATACACCTCTGCTCCTCTCGGTACATAATGCAGCAAACCTGCCGCAGGATATACATTGAGCGATGTGCCGATGATAACGAATATATCCGCCTTTTCTACATATCGGACAGCTGTCTCAATCTCCGGCACCGCCTCTCCGAACCAGACAATAAAAGGACGCAACTGAGTTCCGTCACCAGCCTTATCCCCCATTTTCACTTCATACTCTTCCGGCTTCAGTTCCTTTATATAATGAGGGTTATACGGGTCTCTGCTGGAACAGACCTTTGTCAACTCACCATGCAAGTGAATGATATGGCTGCTTCCTGCCCGTTCGTGCAGATTATCTACATTCTGTGTGATAACCGTCACATTGAAATTCTTTTCCAGCTCCGCCAGCAGTTCATGTCCGCGATTCGGCTTCACTTCCAGCAATTGTTTCCTTCGTGCATTATAGAAGTTAATCACCAATGCAGGATCACGCTGGTATCCTTCGGGAGTAGCTACCTGCTCCACAGGATATTTATCCCACAAACCGCCCGCATCACGAAATGTGCTGATTCCACTTTCGGCACTCATGCCCGCACCTGTCAATACTACCAGATTCTTCATAACCGCTCCTCCTTATTATTAAAAGATATACAAATGTAATCAGAATCATTGAATAAAGGAAAACTTCCGCCCGCATAATCTAATCAGACAGATACAAGAATTTAATGCTGCCCATACAAAGGCTTACTGCCGGTCATGCAAAAAACTATTCGTCTGACAGATGTGTTTCTTTCGTCTGACAGTTGTCAGACGAAAAATCAACAGTTGTCAGACGCAAGTTCAACAGCTGTCAGACGAATAAATTCCAGCATAAACGAACTTAAACAGTAAGAACACAAAGATTAAATCTTAGGAATGAAGGAATTAATTCCTTAAAGAAAAGAGACTAACTTTCACGGATATAAGAATTTTTAAATACTAAATGCTAAATCATTCAAATAAAACGTGTACTTTTGCGATTCATAAATTTGCAATTGATTGAAAGCTAAAACCATGAAGGTGATATGCTTCAATCTTCAACAAAAACATTATATGGATAAATTCAGTTACGCTATTGGCCTCGGAATCGGTCAAAACTTATTAAGCATGGGTGCAAAAGGCATCGCCGTAGATGACTTTGCACAAGCAATTAAAGATGTATTGGAAGGTAATCAGACGGCTATCAGCCATCAGGAAGCCCGCGAAATAGTGAACAAGTATTTCGAAGAACTGGAAGCTAAGATGGGCGCTGCCGCCATCGAACAAGGAAAAGCTTTCCTCGAAGAAAATAAGAAAAAGCCGGGCGTGGTTACGCTGCCCAGCGGACTGCAATACGAAGTGATCAACGAAGGCACAGGCAAAAAAGCGAAAGCTACCGATCAGGTAAAATGCCACTACGAAGGCACACTGATCGATGGTACACTGTTCGACAGCTCTATCAAGCGCGGAGAACCGGCTGTATTCGGCGTCAATCAGGTAATCCCGGGATGGGTGGAAGCATTACAACTGATGCCCGAAGGTTCCAAATGGAAACTCTATATTCCGTCCGACCTTGCTTATGGCGCCAGAGGTGCCGGAGAAATGATTCCTCCTCACAGCACATTGGTATTTGAAGTAGAATTACTCGAAGTATTATAAATAAAAAATTTCAAAGCAAAATGAAAAAAGTTAGTATTTTTATGGCAATCGCCGCTGCTGCAAGTCTTGCTTCTTGTACAGCTCAAGCTCCTAAAGCAAATCTGAAAACAGACATCGATTCACTGTCTTACTCTATCGGTATGGCTCAGACTCAAGGTCTGAAAGGCTATCTGACAGGCCGTCTGGACGTTGATACTGCTTACATGGCAGAATTCATCAAAGGTTTGAACGAAGGTGCAAACAAGACTAGCAAGAAAGACATCGCTTATATGGCAGGTCTTCAGATCGGTCAGCAGATCAGCAACCAGATGATGAAAGGTATCAACCAGGAACTGTTCGCTGGTGACTCTACCAAAACGATCAGCAAAGACAACTTCATGGCTGGTTTCATCGCAGGTACACTGGAAAAAGGTGGCGTGATGACTATGGAAGCTGCTCAGGAATATACTCGCACAGCTATGGAAACTATCAAAGCGAAAGCTATGGAAGAAAAATACGCTGACAATAAAGCTGCCGGTGAAAAATTCCTTGCTGAAAACAAAACTAAAGAAGGTGTGAAAACTACTGAAAGCGGATTGCAGTACAAAGTAATCACTGAAGGTAAAGGTGAAATCCCTGCTGACACTTGCAAAGTGAAAGTGAACTATAAAGGTACTTTGATCGACGGTACAGAATTCGACAGCTCTTACAAACGTAACGAGCCTGCTACTTTCCGTGCCAACCAAGTAATCAAAGGCTGGACAGAAGCTCTGACTATGATGCCTGTAGGTTCTAAATGGGAACTTTACATCCCGCAAGAACTCGCTTACGGTTCAAGAGAATCAGGACAGATCAAACCGTTCTCTACTCTGATTTTCGAAGTTGAGTTGGTAGGTATCGAAAAAGATAAGAAATAAGAAAGTATCTTTCTAAATAGAAAAAGGAAAGGGGTGCAAAGTCTTTGCACTCCTTTTTTTTGCTTTTTCCTATTTTTTTTCCCGTAAAAGAAGAATAATTAAAATAAATCTCTATATTTGCTTACTATTTGATAACAACAGGAAATTATAATTTATTATTATGGAAAAAATAGACAACCTCGACAGGCAGATTCTAGAGATTATTTCACAGAATGCCCGCATCCCTTTCAAAGACGTAGCAGCCGAATGCGGAGTGTCACGTGCAGCTATCCATCAACGCGTACAAAGACTGATTGACTTGGGCGTCATCGTAGGCTCAGGCTATCACGTAAACCCGAAGTCACTAGGTTACAGAACTTGTACATACGTGGGAATCAAACTGGAAAAAGGTTCTATGTACAAATCAGTGGTGGCCGAGTTGCAAAAGATTCCGGAAATTGTGGAATGTCATTTCACTACCGGTCCTTATACCATGCTGACCAAACTCTACGCATGCGACAACGAACATCTGATGGACTTGCTGAATAACAAAATGCAAGAAATACCGGGTGTGGTTGCTACAGAAACACTGATTTCTCTGGAACAGAGTATCAAAAAAGAAATTCCTATCCGCGTAGAAAAATAACAGAATGGAATTCCTGAATGAATATCACCTTGCCGGGTTATTTATCGGAATTTGTACCTTTTTGATTATCGGCCTTTTTCACCCTGTCGTGGTAAAGGCCGAATATTATTGGGGTACCAAATGCTGGTGGATATTCCTGATACTAGGCATGGCAGGCGTCGCGGCATCACTGAGCGTCGACAATGTCATTCTGTCTTCTCTGTTAGGGGTATTTGCCTTCTCCTCGTTTTGGACCATCAAAGAGGTCTTTGAGCAGGAAGACCGGGTGAAAAAAGGCTGGTTCCCCAAGAACCCGAAACGCAAATATAAGTTCTGAGAAGAGAAAGTATTGTAGTTTTTTATTGTTAGGACTTGCATATTTCAATAGAAAATACTACTTTTGTCACCGCATCCAGTAAACGGATACACCGGACTTGTAGCTCAGTTGGTTAGAGCAACAGACTCATAATCTGGAGGTCCCTGGTTCAAGCCCAGGCTGGTCCACAAAAAAAATGGTTGTAACACAAGTTGTTACAACCATTTTTTATATCCGGCATCGGGGACCGAATCTATTACTTCCTCTAATTTTTGCCTCCTTTCAGAGAATTTATTCCATGCCCAAAGTATATGAGAATATACTAGTTCCCACAAGATTATGATTTTAAAGATACGGAAGAGGTAAATAAAACGGGCATCATTAAAGAAACCCTAGATAGGGACTAACTAAAAAGGCAATAGTATCTCCAATTCCCCTCCTTCGGGAAAGAGGGGTGGCTGAAAGCCGGGGTGGTAGGTAAACAAGGTTATCTCTAATTTACTATAAATAAAAGAATTGCGTATTCACCTACCACCTCCCCCTACGGGTACTCCTCCTTCCCGAAGGAGGAGAGTTAAGATACTACCGACTTTTTAGTCAGCCAAAAAAAATCCCATTTTGAAAACCACTCTTGGCACCAAAATGGGATAACACAAACAAAACAAACAATATTGGAGCGATTTTCACAAACAGCTTCCTTTTCTTAATCTATATTTCATAACACTTATTAGTTCTCTCTAATGTGAAAGTAATATTTCACCGCAAAAATATTATTTCTCCATTACATATAAAAAATCTATATAATTGTAGTTATAAAAAATAATTTATTTAGATATAAAGATCTATCTAAAACTATTAAGAATAATTTTTAATAATCAAATAACTCTTTATTTATCAGCAACATACAATAAACAATCATTTATACTGAAACAAAAAACAATCCATAAAAACGAACATTGACTTTCGCATTCAAAACGCAAAAGCGAAGCAAACAACCTAAAATATTTCACTTTATAAAATCACAATCCCAGCATCACAAACAGAGTAAACTACTCAACAAGTTTCCATTCTGAGATTTAATTTCTATATTTGGGAAATGTCCAACAAGCACTTATATATTTATCTATGACCGATACTATTTCATATCAATACGCTGCTCCGTCTGTGTTACAACGTTCGTCTGATCAAGACGAATTATTTCTGGCAAAATACAGTGAAATAGAAAAGAAAGAAGCTCCCTGTTTCTTTTGGGGGAAGTTGACACAACCTTATATGACGGCACGCTGCCTCATTGCGTTGTCCAACGTAGTACAATCCAGTTTTAATCTGACTCCTGCCCAGCTTTCCATGCTGAAAGACCCGATTGTAACGGCAGGAAATGAACGTTTACGCTTCGAAGGATTTTCGAATTGTGCAGGCGTATATGCCAGAGTCGACGTACTGCCCGATGGACACGACGGAGAGTTTCTGGAGAACGGAACAACGAATGTTGACTTCAATGCCGGTATGATTTCTGCATTGGGAAGCATCAGCAAACAAGAAAAAGTAGTGATGTCAGTCGGACCTAAGGAGGTAGGGCTTTACAATAAAGGTGAAAAAGTAATAGAACGCAAAGTACCGCTGCCCGTAAAATGGATAAAGGGGCTGACCACGGTACAGATTTACCAGTCTGTTGCCGAACGGATGTATTCTTTCAATCGCATACAGACTTTGCAACTCTTTCAGACACTCCCCAAAGGAACCGTGAAATGTGACTATTATTTGGTGATGCGCGGACAAAAACCGGCCTTTTCACCGGTGAAAAGTCTGAATGCCGTTTGTATCGGAGGAGTACATCGTCTGCGCCTGCTCGAACCCCTGTTGCCATTTGCCGACGAGCTGAGAGTCTTTGTTCATCCGACAATGCAATCGACCATCTGGCAACTCTATTTCGGTCCGGTTCGTTTCAGCCTTTCCCTGTCGAGGGAATGTTGGCGCGGATTCTCAGGAGAAGGTGCGGCATTGGACGCTCTGCTTGAAGACGTACCGGAGAAATGGATAGAAGCGATGGATAAATACAGTTACGCCAACCAGCAGTTCAACCCCACTCTTTTCGCTATTGAGGAGCACATTGATCTCGATAAGGTGGATTCTCTGTCCGCACGACTGGCAGCTATGGGGTTACTGGGATTCGACTTGGATGAGAATAGTTTCTTTTATCGTCGCCTGCCTTTTAAGACAGAGCGCATCCTGAGTCTCAATCCGCGTATGATGGCTGCCGAGAAGCTATTGGAAGAAGAGAAAGTGGAAATTATATCAAATGACGGAAACCAGACAGAAGCACGTGTCGCTGGGAGCGGAGGAGTAAGACATACGGTTATTCTGGACAGGGAAGGTGAGAAAGAACGCTGCACCTGTACCTGGTTTAGCGGCAATCAGGGAGAACGGGGAGCCTGCAAACATATTTTGGCAGTAAAGAAACTTGTACAATGGAAGAACTGAAACGCGAGTTGGAGAAATTATCCAAAACTTATGTGGATACTCCGGAGAAAGAAGAAAAGATATTGATACCTTTTATCAAAAGGTTGTTAGAACTTTCAGTGAAAGAACGGAGAAAACTCCTGCCCACTATCCGGGAACTGCAATGGATAAAAGGCAAGTTTAGTGAAACTTTTTGCGATCATCACCGGGCACGCTTTCTGGGTGCCGTACAGTTCGTATGTGGCAACAAACGAGAAATGGACCTGGGATACCACATAGACTTCAACTTACTTTGCAAATTGCTTTCTCTTTATACTCCCAGTTGGCTGGCAGAGTATATAAATGATGCGGAAAGTTACTTGAATTTCAATATATCCTACGAACAGCTCATGCAGCTGATAGATATGGGCTATATGCAGGAACTCTCTCCAAAACGTATCGCACAAATATTGCCCGGTTATATCTGTATCAGATCTTCCATTCCTAAAGGGAAAGACACTTTTAACAGCGATTTACTATTAAAAAGAGAAATCACCCTGAAAGAACACATTTGGTATCTTTTCGAACTGGAATCATCCATTGGTTATCATAATGACCGCGCCCAAACAGCCTATAAAGAAGGGACCACCTCACGGGATGAAAGCTTTAGCGCCGCCTTCTATCGCTTTTCTCTCGACGGACATCTGGACAGAAACCGGCTTCTGCGAGCAACACTTTCCACCTTCAACCGAAGTTTTAAAAAAGACATGGTAAATTGGTTTGCCGGACTCTTTGAAGAATTGCAGCCAAGGGTTGAAGAACTCATATCCCTGCAAGAGGAAATTATGCAAGTGTTCACCTCTCCATACACCAAACCGGTGAATGTGATGTTACAGCAATTAAAAAAGATTGCTTCCGAAGGCGAATTCCGCTATCAGGAGTTTATCGAGCGTGCGACTACTCTTTTCTTTTCCAGCCCCAAAAACTCACTGCTTACTATTTATTCCATTTTTGAGCAGATCGTTGCCGGGCACCCCGAAATGAAAGAAGCGTGTTGCATCCCACTCTGCCAACTATTCCTGAAGAAAGATGAAAGCCTGCAAAAGAAAGCTGCCAGCTTTATATCAAAGTACGGAGACGCATCCTCTTCTACATTGCAAGAGGCATTGCTATCTTACCAACCCGAGATGTTCCAGAGCGTACAGGATATACTTGTTTCTTTCATGAAGCAGCCTGCGGAAGAAGCCGGCCTTCCCGAAACAACCTTCCAAGAAAAGGTTCGTATTTGTTGGGAAGACAACCGCATCCCGTTTCCTGCCAATAAAGAAGATTTTCTGTTCCAGCTCAGCCGCCTGTTCGACATGAATGAAAGTTGGGAAACAGACACAGCGATTGCCGCCCTCATCGCCTTCCATCCTCAGTTGGATGAAGAAGATTTCAGCCGGATGGAGCCTGTATTCCAACGGGCAGCCAACATCATTATCAATAGTTGGGCGGTATACGAGAACTTTCTTGCCACTTTCCTGCTGGAATATCAACGTTTATGGACACAAAAAGACACTGCCAACCAAGGATTCCTAAGTAAGCTCTTCACCCGCCTGGAAGAAAGACTCAAAGGAATAGACGCAAACAGAGGTGCCTACGACGAACGTGCTTTCAAACGTCTTGCAGACTGGCAACCAGCCTACAGCAATAGAACTTGTTTTGAACCTATCAAACAATTGTGGCTGGAAGTAATCCGTAAAATCCAAAAAGGCGACTCATTACCTTTACTCTCTACTCCGACACATAGCCCGGCATACATCCAGGCCACCGAACTTGTACGACGGCTCGCCGTTTATCAGGAAGCGAATGCAAAGCCTTGTTCATGGGATTTTCAGCTGGCCATAGCACGCTGCGCTTTAGAAGACAAGGAAGAAGCCATTGCTGTCGCCCGACAATTATTAAATAATGAATATCTGCATCTTTGTCTCTTTTTATTAGATAAAGGGACGCAGCCCGAACCACCGTACAATCATCCATCTGCCTGGCTTGCAGCCGGACTGGTGAAAGAGCCGGATACTGAATTCGAAGCATTCAAAAACTTCTCCTGCAATACGCTGCCCCACAATTACCTGACAGGAAATTATGGCTGGAAAGAACCGGCACAGAAAGAAAATCAATATGCAGCAGATGTACGTCTGCTCCAGCTCGATTTCTACAAGTGGCATGAGTATGCAGAACACAACAGCCACCAGCTTTGGCAAGAACATCTGGTCATCAACAGCAGATACAATATAGGCGATTCCGACTATATGGAACGTCTGTTCAGCTTCTTCCCCAACCAGCCGGAACCACTGGTTGCACAAATCATCAACTGCTACATGGACTTCAGTTCACCGCAGGAAGAGAGCAAACGCAGTGTAGCCAATGCTTTACGTATGTTATTGTCTTTTCACTGTCCGCTCCGGGAGATGAGTTTACTGTTGCTGGGCGGAGGCCTGCTTTTTGTTGACAAAACCGTCCGTTCATACGCTGCGGAGCTATGGGTGGAAGGCATCGCTAACAACAGAATAGACAATCACCGGTTAGGAGAAATAGTAGCACGAATTATCAATATGGGCATTGTTCCGCTAAAACGCTTCACCACAGAAGTGTATGAAAGCATATACAAACGAAGCGCCTTTCACAATCAACAACTGGAAGAGTTACTCACTGTATTGATCGGCGGATTGCCCGACAATCCGGTCACCGGACAAAAACAGTTACTCGAACTCTACGCGGAAGTGCTTCGCATGAACGGCCATTGCGTAACGGACGACAAAGTCCGCAAACGCCTGGAAATGTGGAAAAAGAATGCTAATCTGAAAAAAGTAGTTACTGCATTAGAAAGGTGATAAGTAATAGGTAACAGGTAATAAGTAATAGGTAATATTGCTTGGTATCAGTTTTTTATCATTTCAGGTGATCTTAATTGATTTAAAGTAGACTAATTTATAAACACGGATATTGTTATCATATATCCTTCAATCAAAATTATAACCATGACTGCACTAGAAACACAGCTTACCGAGATAGTAGAAAAAGAGCAAGGGCAGAAGATCATTCCTTTTCTGCAGAAACTGACACAGGAGGAGCGGAAGAGCCTCATCCCTTGCCTCAGCCGGTTGGAAGAATACTATAATAAGTTTGTCCAGCTGGAAGAAAGGACATATGGTACGCGTGCCACGTCGGGCCAGCATCACATTATTGATCTTGCCGCCCTTGTGATATTTCCCCTCAAGGAATTTCGCAAACACGAATGGGGGATAAACACAGCGCATCTGAACGAGATAGCCGCATGGCATATTCCCACGTGGCTGGACAGTTATTTCGTTGAAGGTGAAGGTAAGGAGTTCGGAGGCTTCTACAATATGGACTATGAGATATTGATGGACTGGATAGAAAGGGGAATTCTCACCGTTTCCCCCTCTCCGCAGACGATAGCAGGTTATCTGGTTAACTATATCCACACTACCCCCGTATTAGAAAAGCGGGATATTACAATCAACGAGCACATCTGGTATTTGTTTGAATACGACTGCGGACAAAACTGGCACGCCAATCCGGCCAAAGGATATCCTTATTATACATTCCAGCACTTCACCGAGAACGGAAAGTTAGACCGTATGCGTGTACTGAAAGAGTCTTTGCTGGCAATCAACCGGAACTTCAACAAGAACCTGTGCAGCTGGTTTGCCGGTATGTTTACGGCACTCAATCCCAGCGTTCAAGAACAACTGACATTGCAGCCGGAAATGTTTGCCGCACTATCTTCTCCCCATAGCCGTCCAATCAATATCATTCTCGGTCTTCTGAAGAATCTGTGCAGCCATCCACGGTTCCTGACAGATGATTTTCTGGATCAGACCACTGTCCTCTTCGCTTCGGACGTAAAAGCTGTCCATCAAAACACGCTGGGAGTTCTCAGCAAACTGGCGAAAGAGAAAAAAGAATATCATGATGCCATCTGTTGCGCTGCCACACAAGGGTTGATGAGTCGCGACGAATCTACTCAGAACAAGATAGTGAAACTGATTCAAACATTTGGAGAAACAGAGTCGCCCACATTGAAAGAAGCACTCTCTGCTTATGCAGAAACAATGCTGACCAGCACTAAAAAAGAGTTGGCAGCTTATCTGAAAGACAATGTTTCAGATGCTTTATCTACCGATAAAGTCTTGCTGACTACTCTTGACGAGCAGGCAAATGTCGCCTCCTTCGACTATGAACCGATGCCACCCATCCTTCGGGAAGACAACCGGATACAGGAAATTACTTCCATCGAAGACCTGCTATTTCTGGCCAGCCAAATACTAGATTCCAATGAGCTATACCACTTCGACCTTTTCCTGAATGCGTTGGTAGAATGGAATGAGCAACTGGAAGCGAAACATATCACCCAATGGACACCTGTTCTTCAACGTGCTTATAAGTTACTTATCAATGGCGGAAGTTCACGCAACGGAATATCGGATTCTATGATGGCAACGTTCCTTATCGACTATGCAAAACTATTAATCAAGCGTTTCCCCATAGAAGCAAAAGAACTGAGCACCCTACACGAGAAAATGGTGCAGAAAGACGAACTTCAGAAAGGTCAGTGGAGATATCGCAATCTGCAGAAAATAACCATCCGCCAGAAGAGTAATAAAAGAATGGAATTTCCTATTCACAAACAATTACTGTGCCGGACATTAGACCTTTTGGAAAGCAACGAGAACCGACTTCCCATGCTATCCACTCCTACGCATATGCCTGCATTTATTGACCCCATAGTTCTGATAAAAAGACTCGGACAATATCAGCAGGCCAATGCCGAGCCGGACGATATGGATATGCAGATAGCCCTGTCGAGGATGGCATTGAATGATTATCCCTCGCAAGACCTTCCGACTGTCCTTCAGGAATTGGAAGGGGAATACCAAAATTTGTTTTCCTTCTTGATGGGAGCAAAAGATGCAGTTCCACAAGCTCCCTTCGCCCACCCTTCATGGTGGATGACAGCAGGATTGATCAAATCACCGGAGACGGTTTATACTGAATTCAAAGATTTCTCTTATAGCAAAAGCTCACGCGAATTTCTGACGGGAAACTTCTCATGGTGGACTTTCCAAACGCCTCATTCATATACTGATTATCACAACAAAGTGGTCAACTGGACATCTTCAACCCTTAGTTTCAATGTTCCGGAAGGAGAGAACATCCACATCGTCAACAAAGGAAAGTATGATGAGAGAGTGAATTATCACTCGTATGACCCGCATCCGCTACTGGTGGAAATGTATTCACAGATAGAACGTTATGACGATATACAAAACGATCTGCCCCGCCTTGTATGGCTAGCTCCCAATACACCGGAACCATTGTTTGTATGGTGCATCCGCTGTGCCATTTATGATCCGATGCTAAATGAAGTGAGAGAAGTTGGTATCACCCAAGCCACTATAGAGGCACTTCACCAATTAAGGCACGAATGGCATGAGACCTCTTATCTGCTGGAAGCGAGTTGTATGCTGGTAGCCGACAAGACTTCCCGTTCTTATGCCGCCGGAATATGGACGGACCGTGTCAACACAGGATGTATAGACAGTGCACGTATCGGCAGGATACTGGGTTCGCACCAACGTACCGGATGGGGACCTCTGAAAAGACTTACCGACTTGATACAACAGCAAATGATAAACGTCAGCCCACTACACAACCGGGAACTGGAGCTGCTACTTACATCACTGATTGCCGAACTTCCGGAACAGCCTGTCAAGGAACTGAAGAAGCTGCTGGAAATATATTCGGAACTGCTGTCTGTCAATAACAGCAGAGTAACGGATGAACGTATTCTGCAACTACTCGAAATATGGAAGAATACGGCCAATCTAAAAAAAGTAATAGTCAGTATCAACCGCTGAAAATCCGGATAAATCACAGAAGAAGGTGTGCCGGTATTCAGACTATATTTGCATATAGGGTATAGTTACCGTTCATGCAGGGTATAGTAACCTAACATGCAGGATATATATGTCCAACGTACAGGGGATATATATCCAACACGCAGGGCATATATGTCCAACGCGCAGGATATATAGATCCAACAAACAGCGTAAAAAAGGCTTTTTATTGGTGCTAAATTCAAAAAGAAGTATCTTTGGCACACAAAACCCAAAGGAGTAATGATGATGCTGAAATATAGTTTATCTGTCTTTTGCTTTCTGCTGGCAGGGTATTCCTGTGTACCGGGGCATAAGGAGACGAAGACATCTGCAAAGGTCGAAACAACGTGCACAGACTCTATATGCGCAGGACCCGGAGATATAAGCCCCGAAGGTACAGCATCCGACTGTATATCCTTTGCTCATGCGGACTCCATTGATGCAGATTCTATTTATACATCCCCCTCGCAGAAAAATGAATCCGCCAGCACACTGGTTCCAAAACATCAGAAAAGCCCGATGGCTCTTTACATGGATTCTCTGGGACTAATAAATATAGCGGAGCTGGACAACAGCATCGCCATCAGCCTAATGTACACAAAAGCGGATAACTTCACCGGAGAAATTCTTTATGACAACCTGTCCGAAGCCTATCTGCATCCTCATGCGGCGTATGCCCTCTTAAAAGCACAAGAAGCACTGAAGGCACTGCATCCATCTTACAGTCTCATTATTTACGACGCTGCACGTCCGATGTCCGTACAGAGAAAAATGTGGGATGTGGTCAAAGGAACTTCCAAATACAGATATGTCTCCAACCCCAACCGTGGAGGCGGACTTCATAATTACGGCCTGGCGGTAGACATCAGCATTCAGGACTCGCTGGGGCGACCGTTGCCTATGGGCACAAAGGTCGATCATCTTGGAGTAGAAGCGCACATCACCGAAGAAGGCGAACTGATACGCAACGGAAAAATCACCAAAACAGAACGTCAGAACCGGATATTATTGAGGAAAGTAATGAAAGCCGCCGGATTCCGTGCATTGCCCAGCGAATGGTGGCATTTCAACTTCTGCAGCCGAGAAGAAGCCCGGAAGAAATACAACGTAATACCATAAACAAGTCCACCATATAACGCCGAATATAAACAACCTATGATGCAAATCTCCCCCGAAACCCAGCTCTTTATCCGCGAACATCAGACGGATGATGTACGTGCTCTGGCCCTGCAAGCCCGAAAATACCCGAATGTAGATATGCCGACCGCCATCACACAGATAGCAGGAAGGCAGGTTGCCGCCGAAAAGATTCCATCATGGAGCGACATGGATGATATATGGTACCCGAAGCACCTATCACTGGAGCAATGCTCGTCAGAAGTCACCGCCCGCTACAAAGCAACCCTTTTAAAAGGTAACTCCCTGACGGACCTGACCGGAGGATTCGGAATAGACTGTGCTTTCCTTGCTGCCAAATTCAAATCCGCCATTTACGTAGAACGCCAGCAGGAACTCTGCGAGATAGCAGCACACAACTTTCCCATCCTGAACCTAAACCATATCAACGTAAAGAACGAGGACGGAGTGAGTTATCTGCAAGCTATGTCTCCGGTAGACTGCATCTTCCTCGATCCTGCCCGCCGCAACGAGCACGGAGGAAAGACGGTTGCCATCTCAGACTGTGAACCCGATGTAGCCGAACTGGAAGAACTCTTACTGAACAAAGCGGGACAGGTCATGGTCAAACTCTCGCCCATGCTGGACTTGTCATTGGCACTGAAAGAGTTACAACACGTACAGGAAGTCCACATCATATCTGCCAATAATGAATGCAAAGAATTACTACTGATACTCGGACAAGCATCGGTAGAAGAAATATCCATCCATTGCGTAAATCTCCCTACCAAGGGGATACAGGAAGAACAGCATTTCGTATTCACCCGCGAACAGGAGCAGTGCAGCGAATGCAACTATACCAACGCACTGGAAAATTATCTCTATGAGCCGAACGCTTCACTCCTGAAAGCCGGAGCTTTCCGCAGCATCGCCTCCGCATTTCCTGTTAAAAAACTGCATCCTAACAGTCATCTTTATACTTCTGATGTGTTGGTCGAGAGCTTTCCCGGCAGGGCTTTCCACATCATTAGTCAATGCAGCCTTAATAAAAAAGAACTAAAAGAAAGTCTCGGAGACTTGAAAAAAGCAAATATCACAGTACGTAACTTTCCGGCTACGGTTGCCGAACTCCGTAAACGAATCAAATTGTCGGAAGGTGGAGACACTTATCTGTTTGCCAGCACCTTAAACAACGGGCAAAAAGTACTGATCCGCTGTGAGAAAGCCTGAGTCTGTAATAGCATTACAACACAGCCCCTTCCTGCACCATTACATCAGTATATGAAATAGGAACGATAAAAAAGGATAAGGATCACTCAGCTGTCCTTAAAATCCCAGACTGAATTTCCCGAAAAATAAATGAGAGTGTCAAAAGTCAATAGTAACGAAACTGGGGCTGACAAAAAAGTCGGCAGTATCTTAAATCTCCTCCTTCGGGAAGGAGGAGTACCCGCAGGGGGAGGTGGTAGGTGAATACACAAGCTATTGCTACTGACTTTTGACACCCCCATTAATGAGTAATATTATTACCGAAGTGTTACACTCAATTTATTCCCCGAAGGTATATCCGAACTATTGCCATACATGATTTCATATTTTCCGGGCATAATACGCATAGTATTTGTAGTCGGATCAAAGAACTCAAATGTAGTTGGCAAAAGATCAATAGATACAACACAAGTCTCTCCCGCCTTCAGCGGTACCCGACGGAAAGCGCGCAAACTCTTTATCGGCCCTTCCGCATCATCTACTTTGCGGACATACACCTGAATAACTTCAGCTCCATCATACTTCCCTGTATTCTTCACATTGACTTTAAAATTCAAATCCTGTCCGGCAGATATAGTTTTCTTATTCAAACGTCCTTTGGAAATATCGAAAGTAGTATAACTCAATCCGTATCCAAAGGGAAACAAAGGAACTTCCGTCATATATCTATAGGTACGGTTCTTCATACTGTAATCTTCAAAATCCGGCAACTGGTCCGTATTCTTATAAAAAGTAACGGGCAGTTTTCCACTCGGATTAAAATCTCCGAACAGAACGTCCGCCACAGCCAATCCGCCAGACTGCCCGGGATACCATGCCTGCAAGATAGCATCACAAGACTCCATCTCAGGAACCAATGCGACTGCCGATCCGGAACAGTTGACAAACACCACCTTCTTCCCTGCTTTCTTCAATGCTTTCAGGATATCACGCTGCACTTGCGGTAGTTCAATTGAAGTACGGTCGCCGCCAGCAAATCCGGGACTGTTAACGGAATACATCTCTTCGCCTTCCAAACTCGGCGAAATGCCACCTGCGAAAATAACAATATCCGCTTCTTTGACTCTATCGACAACCATCTCAGGTGAAATATGACGATAAATACCCAAATCAAATCTAAGCAATGCCTCCGCACCTGCCTGCATATATTCTATTCTGATCTTATAATCTGTTCCCGCAGTCGCTTTCAGTGTATAGTCTCTTTTAGCACTGGCATGTTCTCCCCAATAGTCAATCACCTTTTCACCGTTCACATATACCCGATAGCCATCATCTCCTTCAATCAGCAACTCATAAGCTCCACTCTCTTTCGGACGAAAACTTCCTTCATAAACAGCAGTAAAATTATATAAGCCCACACCTGTGGCAAAGGCCGTATTCCCACCATTACTCAGATTAATCGGAGAAGTAATCTGACTTGTAGCCGCTACATCACCACTCAAATTCATATTATTCCAGTAGGTAGCTGTCAGACCGGGACGCCCATTGTTGGAGATCTCATTAAAATAAGATTCAAAAATCCGATTATCCAGCAACTCACATCCTTTCTCAAAAGGTACATCGCCTATCTTGCAGCGAATCCCTTCCAAAATAGTATATGTATGTGAGGGTACACCTTCATAGTTTCCCCATTGCATCACCGAATCAACCGCATTCGGTCCCATCACTGCGATACGTGCCCCTGTTTTTGCCAACGGAAGCACGCCATTATTGCAAAGCAATACCATAGATTTACGTGCCAGATCCAACGCCATCTGTTTGTGCAAATCACAATCCACAGTATCTATACTAATTCTGCTCCAGGGAACAATAGAATCCGGATCCATCTCGCCCAAAGCAAAACGGGCTTTCAACAAACGATGCAAACTTGTGTCTATACGTTCTTCTGTGATTAATCCCTGCTTTACTGCTTCCTCCAAATGCGAATATATCGAACCACATTCAAGATCAGTTCCATTGATCACAGCAGAAGCACTGGCATCGGCAGCATCTTTATGTGTCTCATGGCGGCCTTTCACAAAAAAATCATCAATAGCACCGCAATCACTTACAACCAAATGTTTATATCCCCATTCATCCCTCAATATTTGCGTTAACAACCGGTTGCTACCACAACAGGGCTCTCCTTCCAGGCGTTGATAAGCGCACATCACTTCCTTCACGTCTGCCTCTTGCACCAAAGCCTTGAAAGCCGGAAGGTAAGTCTCCCATAGATCACGGGGAGAGAGGTCTTCTACATCAAAAGAGTGACGTTTCGCCTCAGGACCACTATGCACTGCATAATGCTTGACACACGCATGAGCCTTGTCATATTCGGCATCTGCCGGCCCCTGCATTCCCTTTACTACAGCTACTCCCATACGGGTAGTCAGATAAGGGTCTTCGCCGAAAGTCTCCTGTCCCCTTCCCCAACGCGGATCACGGAAAATATTCACATTCGGATTCCAAAAAGTAAGCCCTTCGTTTCCATATCCATAGCGATTACGGCGATGGGCATCGTGGAATTTAGCACGTCCTTCATCACTAACGGCAACATACACTCTTTCAATTGCTTCATCATCAAAGGTAGATGCCATACCCATAGTTATCGGAAACACTGTAGCCAGTCCATTACGGGCAACACCATGCAAAGCCTCACTCCACCAATTATAGGGAGCTACTCCTAACCGTTCTACCGCAAAAGAAGAATTTTTCATTAATCCTATTTTCTCTTTCAAAGTTAATCTCCCTAATAAGTCTTCCGCACGCTCTTCGGGAGTAAGTTTCGGATTCTTATAAGGTTCATTCTGCGCGAAGCTGCCCATCGACGCAACGATACTCAAACTTAAAGTTAACAGTACTTTTTTCATTTTGTCCAAATTAATTAAAGCTTTATTTATTATGTTACCTTGCAATTTCACATCGGAAAACTACATTCTAATCATTGCTTTCAAATACAATAACTATGATCGGGGAATGCTGTCTGATTTATCTGTTCAAATGGAAACGCCTAACTTGAAACAGCGATGAATGATAAATGTAGTGCAAAAAAAGCTGCTATACCAAACTTTTTTCCAACTATTTTTATTACTAAATAATTTTTGCGAATCAAAGCTTATTACTATCAGCCTCCAAACTTGATTATAGCCAAAAGTACATGAGTTTCTATTACATCATTAATAATCTGACTACTTCAGAAAGTCTATCTGAAAAGAAAAGAGGCTATTGAAAATACAGATAAAGTAACAGCCTGCTAAGAACAGCAAGAAAGAAGATAAGTATATTCCGACACTATATAAATAATGAGAAAGAAGGAATGTCTTATTTTTATAACTAAAATGAAAGAAGCGACAATAGAATCTCCCAACCTCGCTTCACCTTATCTTTCAAGAATTTCAAGGCCTTACCCATATGTATTTCTACAGTCTTCTGACTAATACCAAGCCTCTCGGCTATCTCCTTGTAACTCAGGTTTTCTTCACGGCTCAACAAGAAACACTTTCTTTGTTGTTCAGGAAGTGAATTGATTAACCGATCAATGAATATTTTTAGTTGAGAAGCGCAATAATCTTCCTCCACAGTAGTGGAGTTATAATAACCTTCGTTTCCATAGGCTACCAAAACAGAGGTTTTGAAAAGATTCTCATTTACTCTCTTCTTATTTTTATTAAATACGATGTTTCGGGTAACAATAAAGAGAAAACCTTTGATATTTTCATCTTCCTTCAGTAAATGCCTTGATTCCCACAACTTCACAAACACATCCTGAACAATTTCCTCTGCATCAGCAATTGTAGCGATGTACAATCGGCTAAAGTCATAAACCTGACTCCAATACTCGTTATACAAATCTATAAACGCTTGATGATCACCGCCCTTAATAGCCAATACTCTTTCTCTTTCGTTCATATTTGTGCAAATATTAGTGACAACAAAGCTATACATTATTTGAAAGATACAAAAATAAAACACATTTTTTTTATATCCGATAGGGGTAAATGTAATATGGGGAGTATTTAGTATGTAACCGAAGTCAATAACGATCATTATCACTAATATACAAAGACGTGAATTCAATAGAACTCATTAATATTATAAAAAAGATGTTAGCCGACAGACTGACAACTTCCGAAAGGGAACAGCTTCTCAATGAGAAGCCTATGGTTAACTTTCAGTCTCAACAATGGGATAAAGCTCCTAAAGCTCATATACAAGATCATGTTCCCCCGCACACCATACTCAATAAGATTATGGTCAGATGCCGGAACGAAAAACAGCCTTTAGAGAGAAACAAGAAATACTATCGTATCGGATATTCCATCGCTGCCACTGTTGCCATCTTCATTATCGGCTTTTGGATTGCCAACAATATTTCATCATCCGACATTAATATCAGTGCTCCAATGAATGATAAGCTGGCAGTCATGTTACCGGACAGTTCGGAAGTATGGCTCAACGCAGCTTCCCAAATTCGCTATCACAAGTCATTCCTGAACAACAGAGAAATCTTCCTGGAAAAAGGAGAAGCTTTCTTTAAAGTGAAAAAAGCTCAGGGAGCACCCTTCAGGGTTTATTTCCGGGAATCGCATATTGAAGTGACCGGAACGGAATTCAACATCAAAGCCGGACACATGGAATCAGAAATTACCCTGTTCACCGGCTCCATCAAATTCCAGGCAGAAGAAGGACAGCAAGAACTGCCGATGAAACCGAACGAACGAATCGTATACAATACCCAAGCCAAATCAATTGTACGTACGCATATAGATATCAACGAGTATGACTGGCGCTCAAGTAAATATCGCTTTACCAACAAGCCATTACAGGAATTCATCAATTTTATCAACCGTTCATACCATGTAAACATCATAATTAAAGAAGAAAAGCTCAAAAAGCTGAAGTTCAACGGAACCATACATAAAGACGAGCCGCTTACCAATATCATCGAAAAGATATGTATCAGCCTCGATTTAAAAGAGAAACAAGAAAATAACGACATCATATTATATTAATACATTAAAAACAAATTATCTATATATTCACTATTAACCTTTTAGAAACATGAAAAACATGCATTTTAGTAACAGCATACTCAGATATGCCGTTCTATTGATTTGCTTCCTTCCAATGGCTCTCTACGCTCATGGCGCACAAGGAAAGAGAATCATTCTCAAGGGTCAGTCCATCACCATGCAACAGGCTATTCAGCTGATCGAAGAAAATAGCCAGTACACATTCTTCTTCAAGTCCGGCGTTGTCGCCAATGACGAGAAAAAGGACTACGATTGCGAAGGAGACATTAATGAAGTTTTAAGAAAAGTATTCAGTAACAGCGGAATTGACTATGTCATCAAGAATAATGAAATTATCTTGAAAAGCGCGAAAGCAGAGACTGTTCAGCAAAAAAGTCAGGGACCGAAAAAGTCGGAAATCGTAGGTGTGGTAGTCGACGCCAATACAGGTGAATCCATTATCGGTGCTTCCGTACAAATCAAAGGGGCTGCTACAGGAGTAATCACCAACATTGACGGAAAGTTCACGATCATGGCTGCTCCTTCGGATGTTATTCTCATTTCTTATGTAGGATACACACCCAAAGAAATCAAGATCGGTTCACGCAAAGTGTTATCCATCGATTTGAATGAAGATGCCAAGCAATTGGAAGAAGTAGTCATCACAGCTTATGGTACAGGACAAAAGAAAGCCAGTATGGTAGGCTCTGTTGAATCTATTAAACCAACTGAATTAAAGGTACCTTCTACCAATCTGTCTACTGCATTTGCCGGACGTCTGGCTGGTGTTATTGCCGTCCAGAAAAGTGGTCAGCCGGGAGCTGATGGCGCCAACTTTTGGATTCGCGGTGTTTCGACCATGAACGGAGTCACCGATCCACTAATCATTCTGGATGGTGTGCAGGTAAGTTCAAGTGACCTGAATAATCTTGATCCCGAGATTATCGATAGTTTCTCTATCCTGAAAGATGCTACCGCAACAGCGATGTACGGTACCCGTGGTGCCAACGGTGTGATGATTGTAACCACCAAATCGGGTATGAATCTGGATAAGCCGATTATCAACTTCCGTATGGAAGCACAAATGTCTCAACCGACCAGTACCCCTAAATTCGTAGACGGTGCCACTTACATGGAACTTTTCAACGAGGCCGTAAACAATGACAATAGCGGTGACGTGCTTTACAGCCAAGATAGAATTGACGGAACACGTGCCGGATTGAATCCTTATATCTATCCGAACGTAAATTGGTATGACGAATTGTTTAAAGACGCTTCTTATAGCGAAAAGTTCAACTTTAACATCCGTGGCGGTGGTAAACGTGTAGACTACTTCTCCAGCATCTCTGTCAACCACGAATCCGGTATGTTGAAGAATCGTTCAAAGGATTTCTTCTCCTATAATAACAATATTGAAATCATGCGCTATAACTTCCAGAATAACATCAACGCCAAATTGAGCAATTCTTCTAAGTTGTCCTTGCGCCTGAACGTACAGTTGCGTGACATGACTACTCCTAACCAGGGAGTAGGAGCCATCTTTACCAATGCCATGAATACATCACCTGTTGAATTCCCGGTATATTTTCCGGATGACGGTGAAACACCTTATATTAAATGGGGAGCTACAGAACGTGTCAACGCCGACTATCAGACCAACCCGGTGGCTCAGGCTGCTACAGGCTACAACAAAGGATTCCAAAGCACAGTCATTGCAGCACTGGAATTTAACCAGAAGTTGGATTTCATCACCGAAGGTCTGAGTTTCAAAGCACTGGCTTCATTCAAGAACTGGTCGAGTTCCGAGAACAAACGTGAAGGGAAGTGGAACAAATTCGCACTGACCGGATACGAAGACGATGGCAATGGTGGCTACACCTACACAACAAGCCGTATTGGAGACGAATATACGACAAACCTGACCGCAAAGAATACAAATTCCGGTGACCGCCGTTTCTATTTGGAAGGAATGGTCAATTACAGCCGTACATTCGGTGAACATGACGTCAATGCGATGCTAATCTATAGCCAGGACGAACTTGTAAACAACACACCGGGCGATGGGAACTTTATCGGTTCATTGCCTCAACGCAAACAAGGTCTTGCAGCACGCGCCTCCTACGCTTATGCCGGAAAGTATATGGCTGAAGTGAACGTAGGATACAATGGGTCGGAAAACTTTGCCAAAGGACACCGTTTCGGTCTGTTCCCTTCCATTGCCGCAGGTTATAACATCAGCGAAGAATCTTTCTTCAAACCTTTGAAAAATGTTGTTTCTAAATTGAAGCTACGTGGTTCGTGGGGTCTGGTAGGTAATGACCAGATTAACGGCAGCCGTTTTATCTACATGTCACAAATTGACCTGGGCGGCAAAGGATTTACAACAGGTGTCAATCAGAATGTGACCTACAATGGTCCCGTTTATCAACGTTATGCCAATGAAGATATTACATGGGAGGTAGGAGAGAAAATTAACTTTGGAGTCGATTTACAATTGTTCCACTCTCTGGACCTGACTTTTGATATCTTCCGCGAAAATCGTCGCGACATCTTCCAGGAGAAAGGGACCACTCCGACATATATGGGTACAGCTACCACTAAAGTATACGGCAACCTGGCAGCTATGCGCAATCAGGGATTTGAATTAGCAGCCAGCTATAACAAGCAGTTCAACAAAAACTGGTTCGTCAGCTTCAAAGGAACTTTCACATATGCGCATAATGAAATCACCCAATATGATGAATCACCGAAATATCCATGGCAGTCAAAAATCGGAGTCAGTGCCAATAAGAATGCCATTTATATTTCTGACGGACTCTTCATTGATGCAGCAGATATTGCCAACCACCAACAACAATTGGGAGCGGCAGTGATTCCGGGAGATATCAAATATATCAATATTTCAAGAGACTGGTACGGATATGATGATAACCTGACAGATACAGACGACTGGGTATGGGCAAAACATCCCGGCGTACCGGAGATTGTATATGGCTTCGGTCCCTCTATTAAATGGAAGAATCTGGATTTCTCCTTCTTCTTTCAGGGAGTAGCCAAAACCTCCTTCATGGTAAAAGATTTCCATCCCTTCGGTGACAGTATGCTACGCAACGTACTTTCATGGGTGGCAGACGAACGCTGGAGTCCCGACAATCAAAACACCAATGCGACTTACCCGCGCTTGTCACGCAAAACCAATAACAATAACAACAAGTTGTCCAGCTATTGGGAGCGTAACGGTGCCTTCCTGAAATTAAAGAATGCTGAGATCGGATATACCTATAAGAATATGCGTTTATACATCAGCGGTTCTAATCTGATGACCTTTGCTCCGTTCGATCTGTGGGATCCTGAACAGGGTGGTGGCAGTGGTCTTTCATATCCGACCCAGCGCGTATTCAACATTGGATTCCAAATGACTATTAACAACAAATAATACCTTAAAGATATGAAAAAGAATACACTATATCTATTTATCCTCTTATTGATTACAGGGCTGAATACTTCCTGTAACTATCTGGATATCGTTCCCGACGAAACAGCCACGGAAAAGGATGCCTTTGCCAATCCCCGTGCTGCACTGCGATATTTATATTCCTGCTACGGATATCTGCCTCAGTCAAACATGGTTCAGTCATGTATGGACTTTACCGGTGACGAAACGATCAGCCCGTTTGCCGAAAGTTACGTAAAATTCGCTGAAGGTTCTTATGACTCAAGCAATACAATTATCAGTTATTGGAATACACTGTTCCAGGGAATACGTCAATGCTATTTGCTGAAAGAGAACATCAACTCCGTACCTAAAATCAGCCAGAATGAAATCGATCTTTACACGGCAGAAGCCGACTTCCTGATCGCCTATTTCCACCTCCTTCTGATCAAATGCTACGGACCGACCATCTTGGTGAAAGAACTTCCGGCACTCGACACTCCCGCAGATAATATGCTCGGACGTCGTCCGTACGACGAATGTATCGACTGGGTTGCCGACTTACTTGACGATGCAGCCACCAGACTTCCTGCCACACGCAATAGTTCGGATTATGGGCGTGCCACGAGCGTCATTGCCAAAAGCTTAAAAGCACGTATGTTGCTTTATGCCGCTTCACCATTATTCAATGGGAACCCTGATTACACAGACTTTAAGAACCCGGACGGCGAACAGCTCATGTCGACCACTTATTCGGAAGAAAAATACAAACGTGCAGCAGATGCAACATGGGATGCCATTCAGGCTGCATCAGGAGCCGGTCACGAGCTCTATATAGCCAGTACTACAAGTAATGCTTATCCGGAACCGACCAACCTGACAGAACGCACACTTCGTATGACTTTCATGGATAGCGAAAACTACAAAGAAGTCATTTTCCCCGAAACCCGTAAAGCAGGTGCTTATGGTATTCAACGTAAATCCATACCTTTCTTCCCACGTGGCTCGTGGAATGGTATAGCCCCCACTATTACCATGCTCGACCGCTTCTACACAGTCAATGGATTACCGATTGACGAAGACCCCGAATTCAATACAAACAACAAACTGGATATCGTAACCATCCCTGAAGGCACTACCTATGCCGAACCGGGAAAAAGAACATTATACATGAACATGAACCGCGAACCCCGATTCTATGCGTGGGTTGCATTTGAGAACGGTTATTATGAATGTCGTACAGACGATAAAAGATATGCTTATCACAAATTCTGGGGTGCTGAGCGTTCTGAAGGAGACAAGTGGTTGACCGGATTTCTGGCAACAGAAAACTGCGGTGTCAGAGCCGATGACGGAAAGATAGTCACTGCGGCACGCTCTCAGAACTACTCCAAAACAGGATACCTGAACAAAAAAGGTGTACACCCAGGGATACAAGCTACCGTTGGTACCCCCGGACCAACGGTAGAATATCCATGGCCTGTGATACGTCTCGCCGAACTTTACCTGAACTATGCCGAAGCCTGCGTAGGATATGGTAAAGAAGGATATCCCGAAAAAGGAATGGCTTATCTGGACAAAGTACGCGAACGCGCCGGACTAAAACCGGTACTGGAAAGCTGGGCAAATGCCAAAGTTCCTTTGACAAGCTATGACGGCCAATGCGGTCCCGACGGCAGAGTGATGAAAATCGTCAGACAGGAACGTATGATCGAGCTTTATCAGGAGAATCATAATTTCTGGGACATCCGCCGCTGGAAAATGGGAGAAACTTATTTCAATGTCAAGGCACGTGGTCTGAACATTCTTGCTGAGACAATGGAAGACTTCGCCAAGATTGTGGAGATACAGGACAAGCGTACATTCGATGCACCCCGTCAGTATCTGATGCCTATTCCGGCAGGTGAAGTAAGCAAGAACCCGAACATGGTGCAGAATCCGGGCTACTAATCAATGATGAATAACAATTATTAAAAATAATCTGATCATGAAAAAGATACTTATAACGATATGTCTTATCGGAGGATTAGCCATGCTCTGGTCTTGCAGCGATGACAAAGATTCCTATCCGGTACCCAGCGACATCGAAAATCTAAAAGCGACTCCCGCTCCGGGACAGATTACCCTGAGCTGGACCAACCCTGCCGATGAAAACTTATATTATGTACAGATAGAATATACAATCGGAGCCACAGGAAAGTCATACAGAAAACAAGTCAGCCAATACGCCAGCGAATTGGTAATAGACAATCTGCTCCAAAAGTACGGTGAAATAGACTTTACTGTACAAGCCTTCAATCGTGGCAATACGGCAGGGCCCAGCCACCAAATAACGGCTCAGGCAGAAAAAGCCAACCCTACTTTCGGCACTCCCGTAAAGATAGATCTGGACTATAAGAAAATATGGACGAATGCTCCATTTCCTACCCGTCCGATAAAAGACCTGGTAGACGGAAATATAGCAACCTTCTTCCACTCGTGGTGGAGCTCACTAGTGGAAATGCCACATTATCTGGTAGTAGATTTAGGCGAAGAAGTCAGCGCTATTAAATTCCGTTCGACTAATACCAACCGTGCGAACGATAGTTCATGGAAAACGATCAACTTATATACAAGTGATAGTTATAATCCAGCAGAATGGTTTGATGGCGTCGAGAAAATTGATGGCAATACAGTGGATATCTCACAGGCAGGCACCCACAAGGAAACTACCTTAACAGGGCTTCCTGACGGAGTGAGCGAAGTGTATAACTCGGAGATAATTCCGCTATCAAAACCTTCCCGCTATCTTTGGTTCGAAGTGACAGAGACCACGAAGGGAACCCCTTATTTTGCTTTAGGAGAACTAGAAATCTATCAATGTTCAATGGTCGTACTCGAATAAAAAAAGAATGAAGAAATATATACTGCTTTTCTTTCTATTATCGTTGCTGCCATGCCTGTCTACGGCATGCTCTGACGATGACGGCTCTTCAACCCCCAATTTAACCGTTGGAAAAGAGACAGTTGATTTCAATAGTGAGTCCGGTAGCCAGAATGTAGCTGTTACTACCAATGTGGATATCTGGACCGTCAAATCAGATAAAAATTGGTGCCACCCGTCTGCAGACGGGAAGGCACTGAAAATATCTGTAGACGAAAGTGACGAACGATACGTGCGCAAAGCAACCGTTACCGTTATAGCTGCCGACCAGACAAAGACAATCACAGTACGCCAGTTGGGATACGAAGCAGCCATTTTGGTTGACCAGCCCAGCTTTGAGGTAGGTGTTATCGGTGGAGAAATCCAGTTTAACGTGACGACAAATGTAGAAGTAGCCATCACTTTGCCGGAATGGATTACCGCAAAACCTGCCAGCCGTGCACCGACCACAGTCACCACCCCCCATAGATATATGGTGAAAGCGACCGGACTTGACAGTCAGCGTCATGGCAACATTGAAATAACAGAAGTATTACCGGCTATCGATCCCGATACGGAACAGGCAGAACCTGCAAGTACATTCGTATTTGTTACCCAGAAAGGCCTCAACGAATTTGCCGAAGGCAACGGAGAAGACGTAAAAGGTGATATCAAGATCAAAATAGTAAGCGGAACGGCTTCTTCTTTTCAACCCGGCAGCAACATCGAAAAGTCTTTTGACGGAGATTATTCGACACTTTATCATTCCAGTTGGAGTAATGGTGCAAGCAACTATTTCCCCATCACATTAACCTATAATTTTGAAACAGTCACAGATGTCGATTATTTGATATATCATCCGCGCAACAACGGAAATAATGGTAGATTTAAAGATACAGAAATACAATATTCAGTAGATGGCAACACATTCATAAAACTTATTGATAAGGATTTTCAAGGTTCGGGTACGGCAGGCAAAGTAACATTTGACCAGACGATTCAGGCAAAGTCTTTCCGTTTCATCGTAAAGAGCGGTTCCGGTGACGGACAAGGATTTGCTTCATGTGCCGAAATGGAATTCTACGCAAAGAATCCCGTGAACTTTGATTATTCGACTCTCTTCACAGATGCAAGTTGCAGTGAACTGAAAACCGGTATTACGGAAGATGACATAGCAAAGTGCGAATACCCGTTCTTTAAGAATATAGCCTACTATATGATTAAAGGCAAGTATCCCAGAGAATTCCGTATCAGTGAGTTCAAGGCATATCCCAATCCGGATATCCAGTCGGAAACCCACAAGACCAACCCTTACAGCCAGTTGGACAATCCAACCGGAATATCGGTCAAGGCAGGTGAAAACCTGATTGTGCTGGTGGGAGACACACACGGATATGACATCGGACTGCGGGTACAGAATCTGGATGCACCGGAGAATGACGGTTTTGGCGGAGTGACCTACTTACTGAATCAGGGAATCAACAAACTTACTATCAGCGAACAAGGACTGGTGTATGTGATGTATGTCACAAAAACGCTGGACGATCCGTCAGCGGCCCCAATCAAAATCCATTTTGCATCGGGAAAAGTGAACGGCTACTTCGACTCGCAAAACCCGGAGCATAACGGGCGTTGGTCGGAACTGCTCAACAAAGCAACCAACCGATATTTCGATGTACTGGGGAAATATGCCCATCTCACTTTCGAGACGAGCGACCTTCGGACCTACGCAGGTTCCAAAGGAAAAGAACTGATAGACCTTTATGACAAGATCGTGTACAGCGAGCAGCAGTTGCTGGGACTGGAAAAATACGACAAAATGTTCAGAAACCGGATGTATCTGAATGTCATGTATCATTCTTATATGTACGCTACAGCCTATCACACAGGCTACAACCGAACGACCATGAATGAAATCTGTAACCCGGAAAAGCTGAAGACAAGCGCATGCTGGGGACCGGCACACGAGATAGGGCATTGCAACCAGACCCGTCCGGGAGTATTGTGGGGCGGCAACACGGAAGTGACGAACAACATCATGTCCGAGTACATACAGACCACCATTTTCGGTCAGCCTTCCCGCATACAGGTTGAAGACATGGGAATCACCTACAGAAACAGATACTCCAAAGCATGGAGTGGGATTATTGCCACCGGAAGCCCGCATGCTGACTTCCAAAATCTGGGAAAGAATAATGCCAATGATGTATTCTGTAAACTTGTTCCCTTCTGGCAACTGGAACTCTATTTCGGAAAAGTGCTGGGCAGGACTCCGTTGCAACAGGCAGACAAAGGAGGTTTTTATCCGGAGGTATATGAATACGCCCGCAATAAAGACTACACCGGAATGACTCACGGAGAGATTCAGCTTGACTTTGTATATGCCTGCTCCAAGATTTCCGGTATGAACTTACTCGACTTCTTCACCAAATGGGGATTCTTGACTCCGGTCGACAAGGAACTGGACGACTACGGGAAAAAGCAGCTGACCGTGACACAAGACATGATAGACGCTCTCAAACAGAAAGTAAACGCACTGGGAGGCACCCGTCCGGATGTCGCTCTAGAATACATTTCGGATAATACGTACGAACTGTATAAAACGAAACCCGCCATCATCAAAGGAGAGAATGCCACTCATGCTCCCAAGACATTTACGGTAGGTTCCGGCGATAATGCAGTGACTTACAACGGTGAGACCATCACGATCAAGAACTGGACCAATGTAGTGACTTACGAAGTGAAAGATGAAACCGGCAAATTCATCCTCATCTGCAGCGGCGAAAATGCCCCGTCGTCAACAGACACATTCACGATTCCGGTTCGCTGGAAAGATGGTTTCCAGTTAAGCGCCGTTTCCGTTACGGGCGAACGTATCGAAATTCCAATGAATTGATCGTATCTCAGATACATTCAAGATAACTTTTTATCGGGTTAGGTATCGAAGGGTGTCCGCAGGCGGGCGCCCTTCTTGCGTAACACAATCGTAGCATATTTGTTACGCGTTCTTCAATCAACTGTAAAAAGCAAGAAACGTCAAGCCTCTACTTTTGCAGCAAATAATTAACGCACGCTAACATTTATGAAACGATTTCTCAGATTAGTCTCTTTGACTCTTTTAATCATGAGTACAAGCGGAAATACTTTTGCAGAGGAAAAAGTAAACGTAGCCAGACAGGGTACGATCCGCGGACGCATAGTAGACACTTCCAAGCAAATTCTTCCGGGAGCCTCCATCTACATCGAAAAACTACATACCGGAGTGACAAGCGACGTCAACGGTTATTATACATTCGCCAATCTCACACCGGGCACATACACCGTGAAAGTCAGCTACGTAGGCTACTCTCCAGTCGAAATGAAAATCACCATTCCGGCAGGAAAGACGCTCGAAAAGGACGTAGTACTCAATGAAGGACTCGAACTGCAGGAAGTAGTGGTAGGCGGCGCCTTTCAGGGACAACGCCGCGCCATCAACTCACAAAAGAACAACCTCGGAATCACCAATGTCGTTTCAGCCGATCAGGTCGGAAAGTTCCCCGATTCCAATATCGGCGATGCCCTCAAACGTATCAACGGTATTAATGTACAATACGACCAGGGGGAAGCTCGCTTCGGACAAGTCCGCGGTACCTCCGCCGACCTCAGTTCCGTGACCATCAACGGCAACCGCCTCCCTTCTGCCGAAGGCGATACCCGTAATGTCCAGCTCGACCTCATCCCCGCAGACATGGTGCAGACAATCGAAGTGAACAAAGTCGTTACCTCGGATATGGACGGAGATGCCATCGGCGGCTCCATCAATCTGGTGACAAAAAGCACTCCTTACAAACGGATGTTCAGCGCCACAGCAGGAACCGGCTACAACTGGATCAGCCAGAAAGCACAGTTGAACTTAGGATTTACCTACGGCGACCGTTTCTTCAATGACAAACTGGGAATGATGGCCGCCATCTCTTATCAGAACGCTCCGTCAGGATCGGACGATGTGGAGTTTGAATATGACGTCAACAAAAAAGGCGAAGTAGTCATGGTGGAAGCACAGAAACGCCAGTACTACGTAACCCGCGAACGCCAAAGCTACTCACTGGCTTTCGACTACGACATCAACCCGAACCACCGGCTGACGCTGCAAGGTATCTACAACCGTCGCCACGACTGGGAAAACCGCTACCGCGTCACCTATAAGGATTTGGATAAGACAGGACTAGACGACGAAGGAGATATGCAGCAATCCGCCCAGATCGAGACAAAAGGAGGAACACCCGACAACAGAAATGCCCGTCTGGAATTACAACAGACAATGGACCTCAGTCTGAGCGGTGAACATCAGTTCGGAAAGCTGTCCGTCAACTGGGGAGCTTCCTACGCCCGTGCCAGCGAAGACCGTCCGAACGAAAGATACTTCAGCCTGAAACAGGACTTCCTCGGCTTTACCGTCGTAGATGCCGGCGACCGTTTCCCTTACGTGACTACGGACGTCAACTTGCACAACGGAGAAGCGGACGGCGAAAGGGGCAAATGGAAAGTGAAGGAACTGACCGAAAGCAACCAGGAAATCTACGAAAAAGACCTTAAGTTCAAAGTCGACTTCGAACTTCCGCTGACAAACGGTATCTATGGTAACAGCCTGCGGTTCGGAGCAAAGTACGCCTCCAAGACCAAAGACCGCAACACCCTTTGCTATGATTACGCAGATGCGTACAAGGACGCTTTCGACAAGGATTACATGAACAACCTCACCAGCCAGATTCGTGACGGATATATGCCGGGAAATCAATATAAGCCGACCGATTTCGTATCCAAAGAATACCTGGGTTCACTCGACCTCAGCAGTATGGAAGGCGAACAGGTACTCGAAGAATCCTCCGGCAACTACCACGCCCGTGAGAACGTAACTTCCGCCTTCTTCCGCTTCGACCAGAACTTGGGAAAGAAGATAAAAATGATGGCAGGCTTACGCATGGAAGCCACCCACATCAAATACAACGGCTGGAACTGGAACGTAGCCGACGACAAAGACGAGACAGAAACTCTCGAACCTACCGGAAACCATAAGAACAGCTATGTCAACTGGCTCCCCAGCCTCTTGTTCAAATACGATGTGAACGACGACTTAAAGCTCCGCACTTCGTTCACCGAGACACTGAGCCGCCCGAAATACTCTGCATTGATCCCCTGTGTCAACATCAACCGCAGCGACAACGAACTGGTGATGGGTAACTCCGACCTGACCCCGACCATCTCCTACAACCTCGACCTCAGCGCAGACTACTACTTCAAAAGTGTCGGTCTGATCAGCGCAGGTATTTTCTACAAAAAGATCAATGACTTTATCGTCGATCAGGTTATCGGTGACTACACCTATCAGAACAACGAATACAAGAAGTTCACCCAACCCAAAAACGCCGGCGACGCCGACCTGCTGGGCGTAGAACTGGCCTATCAACGCGACTTCGGCTTCATCGCCCCCGCACTGAAATGTATCGGTTTCTATGGTACGTACACCTACACCCACACCCAAGTGAACAACTTCAACTTCGAAGGTCGTGAGAACGAGAAAGACCTGTCCCTGCCAGGATCACCCGAACATACAGCCAATGCTTCCCTTTACTTCGAAAAGAAAGGCTTCAACGTACGCTTCTCCTACAACTACGCTTCGAGCTTCATCGACGAAATGGGAGAAGTGGCAGCCCTCGACCGTTACTATGACGCAGTGAGCTACATGGACCTGAACGCCAGCTACACCTTCGGCAAGAAGATAAAGACCACGTTCTATGCAGACGCCACCAACCTGCTGAACCAGCCTCTTCGTTACTATCAGGGAACCAAAGACCGCACCATGCAGGCGGAGTACTACGGTGTAAAGATTAATGCCGGCGTAAAAGTTAACTTCTGACAATGCGAAAAGCGAAAACCTCCGTTCCTAAGAATGGAACGCCCCGTTGGTTTTAAAGGAACGGGGTCTTGGTTTTAAACCAACGCCTCGTTCCTTTAAAACCAAAAGAACAGAGAATTTCAGTCTTTCAATAACGGCAATTATAAACAACTAATAATCAATATAATATGAAGATAAAAAGCTTATTCATTCTTCTTTTTCTTTCCGTCTTTACATTCGCTCACGCACAGCTCACGGATTATTCCATCTTTGACAAGAAGTTTAACTTCTATGTAGCCAATGATTTAGGTCGCAACGGCTACTATGACCAAAAGCCAATCGCCGAACTGATGGGCACAATGGGCGAAGAGATAGGCCCCGAATTTGTATTAGCCACCGGAGACGTTCACCACTTCGACGGAGTGCGTAGCGTGAACGACCCTTTGTGGATGACCAACTACGAGCTTATCTACTCCCACCCCGAACTGATGATCGACTGGTTCTCCATCTTAGGCAACCACGAATATCGCGGAAACACTCAGGCAGTACTGGACTACACGAACATCAGCCGCCGCTGGTCGATGCCCGACCGTTACTACACCAAGGTATTCGAAGAAAAAGGAGCTACTATCCGCATCGTCTGGATAGACACCACTCCGCTGATTGATAAATACCGCAACGAAAGCGATAAATATCCGGATGCCTACAAGCAGGACATCAGCAAACAGCTGTTATGGCTGGAATCTGTGCTGGCAAGCGCCAAGGAAGACTGGATCATCGTGGCTGGTCACCACCCCATCTATGCCTACACTCCGAAAGAAGAAAGCGAGCGGCTTGACATGCAGAAACGCGTAGACAGCATTCTGCGCAAGCACAACGTAGATATGTACATCTGCGGTCATATCCACAACTTCCAGCATATCCGTGTACCGGGAAGCGATATTGACTATGTGGTCAACTCCGCCGCCTCCCTCGCACGCAAGGTAGAACCCATCGAAGGTACAAAATTCTGCAGTCCCGAACCGGGTTTCTCCGTTTGCTCTATCGACAAGAAGGAGCTTAATCTGCGTATGATAGATAAAAAGGGAAATGTACTTTATACAGTGACCCGAAAGAAATAAGTTCTCTATTAAAGAAAAAAATTCTACTCTCAGAAAAAACACACACGACAAAGGGCGTCTCCTTCGCGATGAAGGGGGCGCCCTGATTTATTATAGTAATCCTTTATTCAGAGATCATTTTGCAATATTTCGAGTTACAGTACATACTCTCGTAGGAAATTACTTTTATAATAGGCAATCAGCTACAACACGGACTTCAAGTCCAGAACTTACAATAGGACACGATGCGGATAATCATTTATTTTAATTTTAGCACCCGTTAATATTGTTTTAAATATTTAACAATGAGTATTATCGCTGGGGTGCGCTACGATAAAAGTCATTGTTTTGTAGTTTGAAGACTTGTTGGCAATTACTAAAATGTTGTATTGATCTTGGTACGACATGTAATATCATCTCTTCATGTGGTCCAGGCTTATCTATAACTCTTTTTACAATTCACCCAATATTGGAAACAAGCCCAAAAGGTATGTTTTTATCAATTAAAATCCGCAAACACAAAAACATTATTACTTTCCTCATTTTCAAGAAGTGAAGCAACCAGTTCTTTGAGTTTACCACTGAGCTTGTTTTTGTAATATGCTTCTTCGAGTTCAGCAAAATCCAGTTCAAAGTGGTATGCATGTTCATAATAATTAAAAAGCCGGGGATTGATATACAACTCTTTTCCTTCAAAATCGGAAAGAGTTATTTTTTGGCGAAACAGTTCTCCTGTTGCTTTGTTGCGCATATAATACTTTGGTGTCGGAGATTTCCCTGTTTCCCGATAAGGGTAAACCGCTATAAACTGATATTTTCCCGCATCCATGCAGATATCCATAACCGTCATTGGGTTTTGACTGCTCAATATTGGTTTTTTGTGCATATATGGAGTTAAATGCTTTTCTTTGCTGTAATGAAAAACGGTGTCGGATTCGGGATTGTATAAAAGTAATCCGTCAGCCGACTTTCTCACACGTCCGTAATTCACCTGACTAGTAAATACACTGTTTTTATAACTCAGATCTATATTTTCGTTTGGTAGTGAGATATAATCCAGCACTGTACCATCCAATTTGGAAATAAGAAAGAAAACTGAATCAATGGTTTGTTCTACTTCTGGGGCATTGCTTTGCATGGTAGATTGCCACAATTTCGTGTTATCATACACCAATATGGACACATCGTCAAACAAAGCCATTTGTCCGTTAACATTCACCTGAGGTAAATTTATTTTCCTTTTGAATTCACCCAATGATGAATAGACCATAATATGATTGCTAAAGTCGGGCGAAACAAACACTTCATCATTTGCCTCATCATACATTAGCGAAGCTGCATCGCTGTATTCTTCCGGTCCCTGTCCCCTACGGTTAAAATGTGATTTGGGATTTCCCTCTTTTGAGAAAAACAGCACGCTGTTCTGAGAGCGGTCTATAACAATAATATTGTTTTCGGTTACATAATCAATGCTGCCTTTATAGAGATAATCATCAGTTTTTGAATTGAGGTGCAGATAAGAGACACCCGCAATATCGGTGAGCTCAATTTTCTTTTCGGGATATTCTTCGGTGACATCAATAAATGCCAGTTTCTCTTGCAGTTCGTTATTAGAGGTGCAACTTGCAATTACAAGTGATAAGACTAAATAGAATACTTTTCTCATATTCGTAATATCTAAAAATTGTGCTAAGTTAGTCTTTTTTCTATTATTACGTTTGAAGCAATCATAAATATTCCAGCATATACACGAAAACATGAAATAAGAGTAGACTAATCAGCAATCAAAAGTAACGGTAGACAGACTTGTATATCCCCAAATATACAGCTGGGAATATTTATTACTTATAGATGATGAGCCTATATTACTCTGATTTATTACTCTGATTAGCAGTATCCGCAGGTTTACTCTTGCTTAGATCATCCTTGGGAATCGTTGTTTCATTCCCATCACGGACAGCCATGTAATGCGGAGACATAATCTCGATTCCCGCTTCATTAAACTTATCCTGAATAGTCTGGTGCAAATCAGAATAAATCTGCGCCATCTTATGCGCCTCTTTGATATAAGCATTAATCTGATACACCGGATACCAGTCACTCAACGAAGTTTCCAGCACAAACGGGCGCGGATCATCCACCACTCCGGGGGTATTCAATGCAGCATCAATCAGTATCTGATTGACCTGACGCCAGGGAACATCATAACCGATGGATACCTCCGAATGGATAATCAAGCCATACTCCCGTGCCGATGTACTATAATTCACCGTATGAGAGGACATAATAAAAGAATTGGGCACCGTCACCACCTCATTTTTCGGAGTGCGGATACGGGTGACAAGCGGCGTCTTCTCTATAATATCGCCGGTGGTATCGTTCAGTTTAATCCGGTCGCCCATCTTGAACGGGCGCATATAAGTAATCACCAGTCCGGCAATAATATTGCCGATAACGGTACTCGATCCGAGCGAAACAATCAATCCGACAAAGACCGAAATGCCCTGAAATACACCCGATTTAGAGCCTGGCAGATAAGGGTAAATCATTGCAATCATAAACGCGTAGAGCAGGAACCGGACGATGTGGAAGGTCGGCATTGCCCAATCCGGATAGAAACCATTGAATTTGAGACGCCCCGCCTCTATCTCACGAGCCAGATAAAGCACCATACGTACCAGATACTTCACCGCATACCAGATAACAACAATTGTAAACAGATTGGGGATATAGTCTATAATATCCACAAAGATATTCCGAATCGGATTCCAGATATAACCTAGTAAGCGATAGGCTAATCCTTCGGTCTGCGGGAAGATGATAAAAATCAGCGGGACAGTGATTACCAACTGTATCCCCATAAGGATATAACGCCCGATGCCGGCAAGGAAGACCAAGAGATTGGCTTGTTTCTGGGCATCCAGCAACTCGTATCCCTGGATAGACACAGGCTTTATCTTCGTATCTTTCAGACGCAGGATGCGTACTTTCAGTTTGCGGAACAGCCAGTTGGTCAGACGGAAAAGGAGATACTGGCCGACAATCACCAGCAGGAAATAAAGGATACGTTTCGCCATCCGCCACACGCTATGTTCCGCTTTCATCTCATGCAGTTTGGTGATCACATTCTGCCGCCTCTCCTTGGCAAGGGAGTCACGGGAGACTCCTTCCCACAAAGCATCCTGGTCTGTAAGAGACAGCAATACCTTGTTGCCATACATCAGGTCGGAAACAATATCCGAATGGTCGATGGAGACGGAATCGGGACGGAGATTAAAACGCTTTCCTATCTCTTCGATAGCGGCACCAGTCATCTGTGCCCGTTGCTGGGGAGCGTATCCGCCGCGTTTTGTAAAAAGATAAAACAGGGTATCACCTTCGGCAATGACGGGTACTCCTTTCGTGAACTGACGCAAAGAGTCGATACGCTGCCGTTGCTGGGATAATTTCACCGAATCGGCTGCCATTGTCTGAAGCCTCATCTGCTCCATCTCCATGCGCATATTGGCTTCATTGAGCCGGGCCTCTTCCAGGGATTTCTGCAAATTTGCCACACGGGCAGAATCTGAATCCCGGCGCAAGGAGGTTGGATGCGTTGCTACTGTATCTCCGGCAAAGATCTTCTTGACTGCCTGCTCCAGTTGCGCCTGTACATTCACCGCAAAGGATGCCATGATCAGCAGTAGCGCAAACCGTTTTATTTTTTTCATATCCATATAGAATGATTCCAGTTTGTGAATGAAATATAAATTCACTTTTCATTAAACATAGCAAACATACGGATTGTTTTTGACATAACAACTTCCAAAATGATTATCTTTGCCACCAAAAGAGAAAAATTATGAATATACTGTTCCTCATCGGAGGATTAATCCTCATTCTTCTAGGAGCTAACGGACTGACAGACGGTGCTGCTTCCGTAGCCAAACGTTTCCGCATACCTTCTATTGTCATCGGACTAACCATTGTTGCCTTCGGCACGTCCGCTCCGGAACTGACGGTGAGTGTCTCTTCTGCTCTGAAAGGAAGCGCAGATATTGCTATAGGTAATGTAGTAGGAAGTAACATTTTCAATACACTGATGATCGTGGGATGTACGGCACTGTTCGCTCCGATTGTCATCACCCGGAATACCTTACGAAAGGAGATTCCGCTCTGTATCCTTTCGTCTTTGGTGTTACTGATATGCGCCAATGACATATTCCTGGACCATGCCACAGAAAATATACTGAACAGAGTAGACGGTTTGCTTTTACTCTGCTTCTTCGCTATCTTCATGGGATATACGTTTGCTATCGCTTCTCCCCAATCTTCTCCTACACCGGAACCGGCAGGACATGAACACACGGCACCGGAAGAAGAGATCAAGCTACTTTCGTGGTGGAAATCCATTCTCTATATCATTGGCGGACTGGCAGCACTCATCTATGGAGGTCAGCTGTTCGTCAACGGAGCTACAGGGATTGCCCGCAGCATGGGAGTCAGCGAATCCATTATCGGATTAACGCTGGTAGCCGGAGGAACTTCCCTGCCGGAGCTTGCCACTTCCATCGTCGCCGCACTGAAAAAGAATCCGGAAATGGCTATCGGAAATGTAATCGGCAGTAATCTCTTCAATATCTTCTTTGTATTGGGGTGCAGCGCCAGTATCACTCCCCTCCATCTTAGCGGAATTACAAACTTCGACCTGTTCACACTGGTAGGTTCCAGCATTCTGCTCTGGCTGTTCGGGCTGTTCTTTGCCAAGCGGACCATTACACGGATAGAAGGAAGCATTATGATACTTTGCTATGTAGCGTATACGGTGGTACTGATTTATAATTCTTAATAAAGTAATCCATACCCAACAATAAAAGGCTACCGATAATCATACCCGAAGCCTTTCACTTTTATCATAGAAACAAATCATTTATTCCACTTCAACCGCAGTCAATACATTCACGCCATACTTTCCATCCTTAGAAATCCACCAGTCCGTATCCCCATTGGCACAATGGATGGCATAACGAGGATTATATCTGAGTCTGTCCGATCCGTCCGGTATCCACAGACCTAACTTATAAGTTCCGGCAGTCACCGAGGCAGGGAGTTCAAGAGATACATCCACTGTATGCATCAGCGAAGTATAAGCAGAATCCTTTGGTTCGAACGGTTGCCAGTTCTTTGGATTGGCATCGGTCGGAAATTCCGTAACCTCTCCTGCATCATCAATCAATACAAAATAAACAGGATGTTCACCAAATACGGTGGCAAAACCTCTGTTCTTCAAGCTCAGTTTCAAGACGTTCTCCTTTCCACTCACGAATTTGGAGGGAAGCTGAAGTGATTGCAGCTCAATCCGGTAACCCAGATGATCACGTATATAATCGAACATATTGCGTTTTACCTTCGTTCCGTCTTTCTTCCGGAAGTAACTGTCGGACACCGGCATATGATGCTGGAGAAGGGAGTCTTCCGTTATCATCGTTTTCTTCCAGACCACCATGGAATATTCGGGCGGATTATTCTCGTCAAACCGGTTGTTGGGATGTTGCTCCTTATAATTATGTATGATACTTAGCGAAGTATAATGCTGGAGGAATAAACGTCTCGCCGCCTGCATACCGTCAATAATCCATCCGGCAGAAGGACTGTCCGGATCAGCGCCCACGCTCCAGAATCCCCAGGGCAGTTCACCGTCTACTACGAGGTAAGGAGATTCCGCCACTATCTGATCGAACTTCGGTGTCCCTTCGTGCATATCGGCATCCCATCTGTCGGGGCGTATGACAATGAAGTCATCATGGAAAGAAAGTCTCTTATAAAGTTCCGGTTTATCTTTCAGCAGGTTCTTAAATTCCGGGAGTCTGACTTGTACATTTCTCTCCGCAGGAACCACAGAAAGCAGTTTTTCCAATACGGCAGCCTTTGTTTCTTCCGAGTTTTCCAGTCCCTGAACCGAACTGTGCCATTCGCCCCACGCGCCAATCATTCCGGCTTGTACGACCAGAATCAGGTCTTTATTTTTCTCCAGGAAAGGTTTTAATTGATCCAAGTGCGCCAGTATCTGTTCGCCGGTAGGACCGACAGGCGACCGTCCCATAAAGTCGCGTTCGTAGGCAAAGCGCAGTACGGCCTTTTTTCCTTGCTTTTGCAGTTCATCAAAATATGCCTGCATGGTCCGGAAGTTTTCTTCAGACAGTTCTTTACCTATTAAATAAGTCAGATAAAAGTAGCTCTGTGAGAGTGAAACACTATCTGCTACATATTTAGCAGACAATTCATTCAGTTCTTCGGTAGGAGTGTCTTTTTCGTGCAGCACATCCACCGCGGTTTCCAACCGGAATCCTCTTCCCGAGTTGTATAATCCATTTTCTCCCTGCGGGTCATCTACACAGATTCCACGAAACTCCAGCGTTCGTTGACTATGACCGCATCCGCTTGCCAATAAAGCAAAGAGTGCAACTATCATGCTGCTACCTATCCAATTCCTTTTCATAGTAATAATTTTGTTTACCGGACAAATGTATGACAAATCCGGTGACAAGCATTATTTACCGGTCATTTTGTATAAGAAAGTATCAGCATCTGATAAATAACGCAAAAGTATTAGTTAATGCTAAAATTGTATTTGCCCTGCTGTCGGAATAATTCTACCTTTGCCATACGCTTCAGCTATGCCTCCATAGCCGTAGATTTAATCTTAAAAATAAGGCAATACATGAAAAGACTTCATTGGATCTTACTATTAATGATTCTGCTGATCCCGACAGAAAGTATCAGTGCCAAAAAGAAAACAGAGAAAAGTGACAGAGAAATCTGGTGCGACGTAATGTACCGGATGGCTGCTCCTGTATTAAGCAACATGAGCGAAGGTCTGCTGAAACAGAATATGCTCGTAGAATTAAGTCCGACATGGGACGGGCGCAATCAGAACGTCACTTATATGGAATGCTTCGGTCGTCTAATGGCGGGACTGGCACCGTGGCTGTCATTGCCCGACGATGAAACTCCGGAAGGACTCCAACGCAAACAACTGCGGGAATGGGCATTGAAAAGCTATGCTAACGCGGTAGATCCCGCTTCCCCCGATTATCTGTTATGGCGTCAGGAGAATCAGACCTTGGTGGATGCCGCCTTCCTGGCAGAAAGTTTCCTGAGAAGTTATGATGCCTTATGGATGCCATTGGACAGCATCACCAAGCAGCGGTATATCGCCGAATTTACGGATCTCAGACGGGTCGATCCTTCCTATAGCAACTGGCTGTTGTTCAGCGCCACCGTCGAGTCCTTCCTTCGGAAAGCTGGTGCGCCCAGTGACACTTACCGCATCAGTTCCTCTCTGCGCAAGATAGAAGAATGGTATGTAGGTGACGGCTGGTATTCGGACGGACCTCGTTTCGCATTCGATTATTACAATAGCTTCGTCATACATCCTATGTATATAGAAGCACTGGAGATAATCACCGAAGCCGGCAAACGTGAGAAGATAGGAAATATGCCCGGCTGCAACTTCCATGAAGCGATCAGACGTGCCCAACGATTCGGAGTAATCCTCGAACGCCTCATCTCTCCGGAAGGTACGCTACCTGTTTTCGGACGTTCTATCACTTACCGTACCGGCTCTTTGCAGACATTAGCGCTGCTTGCGTGGCGCAACTGGCTTCCCGAAGAATTATCAAACGGACAGGTACGCGCAGCCATGACGGCTGTCATCCAACGTATGTTCGGAGACGGCCGCAACTTCAATACAGCAGGCTTTCTGACACTGGGATTCAACGGTTCCCAGCCCGGTATCTCCGATTATTACACTAATAACGGCAGCTTGTATATGGCATCGCTTGCTTTCCTCCCGCTAGGTCTGTCTGCCGATGATCCCTTTTGGACGGATGCTTCACAATCCTGGACTTCGAAAAAAGCATGGGAAGGAGAAGAGTTTCCGAAAGATCATTCTTATCATAAAGAATAAGTGAGAATCAGCGTCTTATAATAGTTTCCAGTCGCACTGGAAACTATTGTCCATTCACACCGGAAACTGTTTTATCACAGCCAGCTCTTGACTTTTCCTTTTTTATTTTGTATCTTTGAAGGTAGTAAAAAGAAGAAAAGCAATATGAAACGTATAAAATATAAGACATAACAGCAGTCAATAAGGCATCTGTTTCCATCTATAAAGGAATGGAAAAGGGAGAAAATCAGCACTGATTTTCTCCCTTTTTGTTTATATAATTCCAAGGTTACTCAGAAATTTCCCAAAAATAGTTTTTAATAAACTTGGATACCGTTTATAATAAACCCTTCAACTATTTATTAAAAACGCTCAAACGGTTTATTATAAAACTGTAAGGATATTATTGTAGCCAAGCCGAAAGGATATTCACATTTGAGCAGAAGAATCATTAAAACGGTCAATATTATAGACAAATAGTCAACGACAGAATTTGACAGCCAAAGAAACAACGCCAAGCAAAAGACAAAATTTTAAAAGAAATACCATAAAAGTATTAGTATCTGCTAATATTATATTTGTCTCCCCCTTAAAATAGTCTTACCTTTGCTCATCATTAGTTATGGCCTTTGATTCAATAACGAATAAAACATTAACCATATAAATAAAAGTATCATGAATAAACAAACCTTTTTAACACTACTTGCTACATTCGCACTCCTCTTCAGTTTCACTTTCTCCTGCCATGCCAAAGGAAAAGACAAAGCTAAACACGTTGTTTTCATCGGTTTGGACGGCTGGGGAGCCTACAGCCTTCCCAAAGCAGATATGCCAAACGTAAAGAAACTGATGGAGGACGGAGCTTACACACTGAAAAAGCGTTCTGCCCTCCCCTCTTCCAGCGCCATCAACTGGGCATCCATGTTTATGGGAGCCGGACCGGAACTTCACGGATACACCGAATGGGGATCTAAAACACCGGAACTTCCCTCACGCGTATTAAATAAGAATGGTATCTTCCCTACTGTTTTTCAATTACTGCGCGATGCCCGCCCGGAAGCGGAAATCGGTTGCCTGTATGAATGGGAAGGAATTAAATATTTAGTAGATACGCTGTCTTTAAGTTATCACTATCATGTTGCCGACTGCAACAAGACTCCGAAAGAACTGGGCAATATGGCTTCTTCTTATATAAAGGAGAAACACCCCGCTCTTGTAGCCATCTGCTACGACGGTCCGGACCACACCGGACACACTGCCGGACACGACACACCGGAATATTACGAGAAACTTAAAGAACTGGATGTGTATGTCGGCCAAATCGTTCAGGCGGTAAAAGACGCAGGAATGCTGGATGATACCATTTTCATATTAACTTCCGATCACGGAGGTATCGATAAAGGTCATGGCGGAAAAACCATGCAAGAAATGGAAACTGCTTTCATCATATCCGGCAAGAATATTAAGAAAGGACTCCGGTTTGACGATGTAAGCATGATGCAATACGATGTGGCGTCCACTATCGCCCGCATCTTTCATTTAGAACAACCACAAGTTTGGATAGGTAGACCCATGGAGATTGTTTTCAAATAATCATTCAGGATGATTAACAAGAAGGGAAAAGGAGAAGCTAAAATAACTGGCTTCTCCTTTTTTATTTATCTATCCACGCTCATAAGATAGGAGATTATAAATACTATTTCTTATAAGTAACAAAATGAGCAGTCATAATAGTTTTATTTCCTATAAGTAATAGAAATCACACCTCCACAGCTGTTAATTACCGAATAACACTTGCATCAACATACATATCCTTATACCTTTGTCCCCCGGTAACACAACATAATATAACTTCAATCATAAAATGTACTCTTTTGACATTCTTAATAAGCAATCCAACTGATTAAAGCAGCATTCAAACACTCTGATAGGACATCTTATCTTTTGTTTATTCAAATTAAAATACAATACGATAGAATTGTATTCATTACTGTCCCATTAAAATCTAAAAGAGTTCTTTGAAATATTTGAAATTTAG